>Ga0172381_10000576_pt1 | contig 44353 bp, 81 predicted proteins | sample Leawel6488metaG_FD_119754 | JGI IMG/M metagenome (GOLD analysis project Ga0172381, IMG submission 119754) | Leachate microbial communities from a municipal landfill in Southern Ontario, Canada - Leachate well 64-88 metaG | ecosystem: Engineered > Solid waste > Landfill > Unclassified | place... | reverse complement strand
TAAGGATAAAGATAATGGGCAATTAATTGTGCTATTTTTTCTAAGAATCTATTAAACATATTATTCTTTAGGTTTATCACTCGACCATTCTTGTTTTTGTATTCCTTTTTCGTCCCAGTATGTCCTAACCCACATATTAGCATTCTTAACAAATTTAATATAAATTTTGTTTTTCATATTATTGTCTTGGCGGATAAATTTTATGAAGGTTAACATCTGTCCATTCTAATGTTAGACTGTGCAATGTTTTTCCGATATTTTCAGCTAAAGTAAGCATTTCGGAAAATTTTATTTTATCGTAATGCTTATCATACATCTTATTGAATAATACCTCGACAAAAACTAACATAGCATTTGATAAATCCTCATCCGTATAATCATGTTTGGTTCCAGATATATCAAGAGCTATATCTGACAGCTCATCTAACTTTTCTTTAAACATATAATTATAATAATGTTGCTTGACGCATAAAATCTAATGTCGGACCATTCTTTCTTCTTCGTTCCTGGAGATCTAAATAGAAGCAAATATTAGCAAAATTTCTTGGTTTATATGCTTGTGTCTTTTGCGTTGTCATTACTTTAGTATGACATTTAGGACATTTAGCTTCTGATATATCTTCTTTTTCCATCATCGACTGTATTCCGTATCCAATTAATTCTTTAAGATGGTTATCAATATGTTCTTTAATTAACTGCGGTCTATTATTTGCGTGATCAGGATCATTTAAATTTTGGTCCGATACATATATTCTACCAAGACTAGTAAGAATATTTCCCATTGCTGCCGTCAATGAATATGAACTAGAGTCGACAGTATACCAAGGAAATCTTTCAACAAGTGTTTTGGAAGTAACAGCAAATCCGTGTGTCTTAATTATTTCTCCAGGCTTGATTCTAGGATTCTTGCTATAATCATAATTCATAATATGTCTAAAGATTTCGTCCATCCATTCAAGTTTCGACTTTTCTGAACTATCGTTACAAGGACTAACTCCAATATAATCACATTCGTCGAGCATACGATCTAATACCCATATTGGTTCGAATTGATGGTATACATGAATAGTATCCCAGCCCTTGCTCTTTAAATATTGATAGTTCTTCCATCCTTGTTCTGCCGCATCTAATCTTTCTTGTTCCGTCGGCATAGCCCCTTGCTTCCCAGGAATAACATCGAGGTTAACAGCTCTCCAAATTATGTCTTTATGCTTTTCAAGATGTTCAAGGTACTTATCTATATCAACGAGATGGCGTTTCCATTTTCCTGCTTCATCAACTTTTCTTTCTATTTCAGCTTTGCCTTCTGCGTTTAATACTTGCCAAAATCCAGGATCTCCAACCATCTCTATACATTCTTCTAGCCTTGCTTTTTGTGAAAGATTCCAAGCTGTAAAAGCACCACTATCACAAATAAGATTAATATTGTTTCTTTTTATGAGTCCTTTCATTTGCCACGGTTCAGAATAGGCATAGCTAATTAAGATATTTTTTACATTACAGATGAGCAAAAATTCAAGGTACTGTTTAGATCCAGTCGCCAGAAATAGATTAAAATCTTTTAATTCGCTATCTGTTTTTTCGAACATATTATTTTATATCTAATTTTTTATCGTAATCCTGTACTAATCTTACTATCATTTCTTGACATTTATCTTCCTCGCTTAAATTCCATCTTTCAACTAATGGTTTAATTGATAGACTGCCTCTTGACACATAGTCTCCAAATACTCTTAGATATTTAGGCTTTAAGATAGCCATTAAATCATTAGCAATTCTATTAACTGTATCTTCATGAAAGCATCCAGCGTTCTTATAGCTTAATAAATAGAGCTTGACTGACTTTGATTCAATCATTAAATCATTTGGAACATAGACGAATTCTATCCGGGCAAAATCTGGTTGTCCTGTTTTTGGACAATTAGATACAAATTCTATTTTAGGTTGAACGAAAGGAACAAGATAAATATTTTCAGGATACTTATTAGGAAATGTTTCAAGTAATGATGGTTGTGGATTTGTAGCATATTCGAGTTCTTCAATTACTCTTGGATCACATCCCCACTCTTTAAATTTCTCTATACGATCTTTCCAACTCTTAAATCCGGAGTTTCCACTCCCTAGACTCTTCAAGTCTTTTGAATTTGATAAGTCCATAAATTTATTTATTAATTTTTACAAGCGAAAAAAATTCATTTCTTGCTATAGGATCACTTTCAAATATTCCCTTAACAATCGAGGTTGTCATTTCTCCTTCTTTCTTAACTCCTCTTACCTCTTTACATGAATGATTAGCTTTTAAGATAAGAATTATTCCTTTTGGCTGTAATTTTCTTTCAAAGAAATCAACAACTTGTGAACCTAATCTTTCCTGAACCTGCATTCTCGAAGAATAGAAATCTATAATGCGAGCAATTTTTGAAAGTCCAACAATTCTTTTATCAGGTATATATCCAAAGTAATAAGTACCTTGAAATAATGCCATATGATGTTCGCAGAATGAATTAAACTTTCCACTATCACAGATAATTTGATTATAAGCAATACCATCATCGTCATTATCAAATGCTGTTACTTTAGGCATTTCGTTATCATCATATCCTTTAAAGACCTCGAGAAACATTCTAGCCATTCTTTGTGGTGTTTCTTTTAATCCTGGACGATTAGGATTTTCGCCTATTTCTTTAAGTAAATCTTTACAAATCGTTTTAAGGCTATTTAAGTTTCTCATACGTTATTTATTATAATATTCTAATGGATCTTTGATTTTATTCTTCTCAAATGCTTCAAGCCTTTCTTGACAACTCCCACAACGCCCGCATGATTTTCCGGCATTATTAGGATTATAACAAGTATGAGTTGTCTTATAATTGACTCCTAATTTAATGCCTTTTTTAAGAATAGAAATCTTATTCATTTTCATATATGGGGCAAGAATTTCTGCTCCAATATAAGTTCCAATGTAAGCAGCTTGATTTATTGAATCTAAAAATTCAGAGCGACAATCGGGGTAGATAGCATGATCCCCTCCATGAGCACCATAATATATAGACTTAATACCTCTTGATTCAGCTATTCCAACGGCAAGCGAAAGTAAGATACCATTACGAAAAGGAACGACAGTTGATTTCATATTTTCATCTTCATAATGTCCTTCTGGAATTTTCTCACTATCAATATGATCAAGTAATGAAGATTTAAAGAGTGAGAATACCGGACGAATATCTAAAACTTTATGTTCGACTTTTAAATTATTACATGTATTCATTGCACAACTTAATTCCCACTTGCTATGTTTACTTCCATAATTAAATGAAATAGCAAGCACTTCTTTATTCCCAAACTTTTTAACTAAATCATAGAGTAAAGTTGTACTGTCAAGTCCTCCACTTAAAATTACTAATGCCTTTCTTGTTTTTAGTTTCATAAATTTAATCTTTATCCTTACCCCGAACGGTGTAAAGAGTTTTTGAATCAATTTGTTGTTTCAAAGTTATTAAGTAAACAACTTGGTCTATAGCTTCGTCGATTGCCATTTCAATAATACCTTTCTTTTTCCATAATTTACCTCCGTGCTGTTCGTCTCCTTTGCGATATTTTCTATCTATTCTATCGATGGCTTGTTCGATAATAGACATTAAATGGAGTTCATTTTCCTTGTTCATTTGTTTCATATTATTTTTCTAATACACTTACAAAAATTTTATTTAATTGTTGCGCTATTTTTCTAAGTTCATCAAGAAGTTTTTTATCTTCTTTAACTGATTCTAATAAAAATAATCCATCTACAAGTTTATTCATTAATTCAATAATTGGATGAGACATATTATTTCTTTATTTTATTAAGAATATCTATCATCATATCTTCCTGTTCTTTTGTTAGTTGAATATTGATAAATGAGAATACTCGGATCACGTGATCTAAAATACCATCTTTATCTTTTTCGTGAGGAAAAGTTACCCATTCACTTCCTATCTCTTTTAAATAGTAGGTAGGCAGTACTGAACAATGAACCTTTTTATAAAGCACCGCTGTGTCTGAATCTGGATATCTTAAAAGTGTTTTTCCGCTATCTACTAAATCATCGACGACTAATACCTTTCTCTTGTTTGGTACAGTTTTATATTCTCCTACTGATAAAAGAGGAATATTAAGTATTTCTGACATTGCGACTCCAATGGCTATTCCTCCAGCTGGGATAGGATGAATATATTCATATTTTTCTAAATCTAAATTGTGTATATCAAGTGCTAGTTTCTTAGCATCTCTTATTACTTCTTCGTATGTCATATTATTTTCTTCCTTTTTCAGGATGCTTACCATTATGGACGCCTGTTGCCGTCTTTCCTTTTGTAGGTTTTAGCACCTGAAAATTAGACTTAGTATTATGCGACTTTACTTTATCTTTATGATGAACTAATTCTCCTTTCTTAGCCCCCATTAACTTACGACGATAATCTGAAGATTTTCCTCCTTTCCAGGTCGGATTTTCTTTTCCATTTCTTGCCATATTTGGATTCTTTTTTCCTTTTGTTGGTGCCATATTATTTATGATTAAATTTTCTTAAAGTATTAAGTAATTTTATTTGATTTTGATAAGGAGGATAAAATCTTCCTTTAATTCTATAAGGATTAAATTCAAGATATCTTTCCATCATTAATCTATCTTCCTCAGACATTGAAAGTATTCTGTCTGTAAGATTCTTTCCATATTTTTGCTTACCACATTTGATACATTTTAATACGAATCCTTCGTCCAAAACATATTCTGTTGTTCCAATATAAATATGTTTACAAAATATTCTATGAAAGAATTTTCTAAGAAATTGATTTTTCTTTTTTTCAATTTGTTCATTAATTTTATCCTTTAAATCCAGTTCTTTTTCAAATTTATTAATTTCTATTCTAGTTTCCATTCTCATATCATCAATGCTATGCACTAAATCTCTGGAATGTAATTTATTTATTTCTAATTTTCCTTTTTTAACTTCAAGAAACATATACTTATACCCCTCTTAAATTATCATAAATCATAACATGAAGTCTTGGAGAGTAATGATATCCTTTATTTTTACAAACTTCAAGAAAATTAACTATCCCGTGAAATTGCTCTTTCGTAGTAGCTCCTTCCTTCATTAAATAGATTTTGTCTTTCTTTAAAGGAACCTGCTCTTCTAAAAATTTTACCTCATCTAAATCAGCATCACTAGAAATAACAAATTTAAAAGCTGAATCCTCCATTCGATTAATTGCCTGGAGAGCATCATAATTAATCCTTTTATCTAGATTGTTGCCAGAACCTGAAAGTTTAGGAGAACAAGCCCAGTGATTGACTCTTGCTTTCATTTGATATTCAGGTACAATAGTCCCGTTAGTTTCAATAGTAATATGATAGTCGTGATCTATGTCTAAAATTTCAAATAACTTTTCTAATGAGTCCTGTTGTAATAATGGCTCTCCTCCAGTAACAACGATTCTATTACTCTTAAACTCATAGATTTTATTAGCTACTTCTTCGAGTGTCATTTCCTTACGTTCTTTATGATACTTAGTATCACACCACGTACAACCAAGATTACAACCACTTAAACGGAGGAATACGACATTTGTACCTACATACTTTCCCTCGCCTTGTATAGCGCGAAAGATTTCATTTACGTTTAGTTTCATATATTTATTTTCTTAAGTAAAAGTAGCTAATTATTCTTTTTAATTTACTTTCTTTTTCTTTCTTAATATCATTCTGATGAAGTCTTCTTAAAAGATCCATTTCATTATAAGGAATTAATGCCCCATCTCTAAGATATTTTGTTTGACTTAATTGATTATAATATTTTTCGGCATCACCCCCCCTAACAAATTCAATGGGGTTAATACTAAGCGGTACATGATTTGGCTCCTCTTTTGGATAACAGGCTTGTTGATCAGGGATTTGTTCGTTTATCCATTTTACTTGAGGCATATCATATCTTTGAACCATCCTCCACATATTGTCTAACTGCCCCATCATACTTGCTGTACAAGCCATATTACTTTACGATATTAACTGTATTTTTAGAAACGATACCATCAACTAACTTATTTAAGATATCTTTCATATCCTTAACATCAAATCCCATATTCTCAAATGCTCTAGTTAAGACTTCAATTTCCTTAGCCTGAATACCATTATTTTCTTTTAACTGTGAAATTTCAATTTCTTTTGTCCTACAAGCTTCTTGAATTTTAACTTTTAATTCATTTTCAAGAATTCTTTTTTGAGAAGCAAGATCTTCATCTTTTTGCTTTAGTTTTCTTTCACAATCTTCGTCTTTTTGAATTAATTGTTTTTCTTTGTCATTACATAATTTTTTGTAGTAATTTCTATCTTCTTGCATCTTTTCAAACTCTTCATTCGTAATTTTCTTTTCGAACATACATTTTATAATTAAATAAATTAAACTGTTATGCTAGCTTCAGGAGATTCCCAAAGCGTAACCTTAACATTATCAAAAGCATTATTTCCTAACTCTTTCCAAATTAAATTCTTAAGATGAAGGGCAAGATTTTCGGCAGTAGGATTAAATGGTGTAAGATTCATTAATAATCCACATTCATTCATTACCGTAATTAATTTGTTATTTTCATCTCTATCTTGAAGAATAGTAACATGATCAAACTGATTAATAATTTCTTTAATTCTTTTAAAATCAATTACCATATCATTTTTTAAACTATCCTTTTCTATCTCGACTAATATATCCCATCTATGCCCATGAAGATTTGAGCAAGGACCTGCGTAATCCTCTAACTTATGAGCAGCATCGAAATGGTGTTTTAATTTAAGAGTATACATAATATTTTTTATTAGTTTCTAAAAACTTTAAATCTTTTTCATTAGGAATATATCCTAAATCGTCTAAATATCTCTTTGTTTTTTGTAAATACTTTGATCTTACTGATTGGGAACTTAGTGGCTCTAATCCTTTTCGTCCTTCTGGTTGATGAGTTCTAAAATTATTAAGCGGACAGGCATTATAAGGACTATTACTAACCCTTCCTAATATATGATGTAAGCAGTCAGCATCATTTCTACCACTCTCCCAACTCATTACATATCCTCCGAAATCAAATAAGTCTCTAGTTTTTTGTGTAAAATCATTATTCATTATTTTTAAAATAATCCCAATAACCATACTTTATTCCGTGCTCTCTCCATTGACTGACGCCCATCGGTAATTCTTTTGTCTCTTTAATTACTTGCTTAGTATATTCTTCAATTAGTCTTTTAGTTTTACTTTTAGTTCTAAATTCAACGGAACATAAATCTTTGATAAGTTCTTCCATATTATTGAGTCGACTTACTTCTTTCTATTTCATTTTTCTTTTCGGCAATTCTTTGAACGACTGCAGTAAAAATATCCTTCAGTGCCGCTAATTTTAATTTATACTTAAAGAAAAGTGTTTCATAAAGTATTTGCTGTGTTGCTAAATCTTTTGTTTCAATTACCAAAATATTTTCAATCTGATCTTTATTTTGAACTTTACCTTTTTCGGCACGAATAGTTTCTGATATTTCATCCCATCGTCTAGCTCTAACATCTTTCATTTCTAATTTGAATTGCTCTGATATTCGATTAAGATCTGCTATATAGTCGGCTAGATAAAATTCATACCCTGCCAGCTTCATTTGCTTTTCTTGTAATTCTCCTCCATTATAAGTATTCCAATTCTGTCCTAAATCATTAACAATCTTTTTAATATACTCCATTACGAGAACCGCATCATCTTTCTGATGCTCCATATCAAATTGTTTTTTAGCTTCAAGGAATTTTTCAAGTATTAGGTTCATATTATTCATTAAATAGTTCTATAATTTCTTTTCTATAACTTTCTCTCCCCTTAGAAAATTCGCTGGATGTACTATACCAATCATCTTTTATTGAATCATCTTCTTCATTTTTTACTTTTTCTTTAATTTTATTTAATATTTCTTGGGGATTAGACATATTTACTTTAAATTAACGTAGTCAAATTCTAATTCTACTCTCTTAAGAACTCTATCTTCGATTTCCTTAACCCCTTGATTGCTTAAATTAAATTTTTCGGCAACCTCCTTTAAGCTTTTATGTTTAAGAAATCTTTCTCTAAGAATAAGAATATTTCTTTTATCTATCTCATTAATTAATTTGATAAATGCTCTTTGATTATTTGTAAGATTCTTTACTATCATATACTATATTTACAATTACCAGTCCCGTTCTTTCCGTAGCCGCACCAACGACAATGAACTCCTGGGGTTGGATTAAATTTGTCTTTACTTTCTATTTCATTATAATACTTTTTAAGATACTCTTCAAAGTCTTTCATATCCTGCTCGGTATATTGAACTACCATTTGTTGCGGGACATAGTTATCGTTATTTGCTTTCCCTTTATTATTAACACTATATCTTACTGGAAATATTTTGCCAGTCTTTTTAAAAACAGCGTACGTATATCCTTTACTTTGCGTAGTCTTAATATCCTTCTCTTCGTAATCAAATGAACTTGTCTTATATTCGATAATTTCGTTAGTGTTTCGTCTATCAATAAATCCATAAAAAGGAATTGGAACTCCTTGAATAGGAATACTAAAATTCCATTCTGTTTCTATTGCCTGTCCCTTGACTGGATTTTTAATATATTTTTCAAACATCTTTCTAATCAATCCGAATTGCTCTATATTTTCATTCGTTGGTTTTCCGGATAATATTTGTTTCTTTAAATCTAAAATAATTTGTTCTTTTGTTTCTCCTTTATGAAACTTTTCGAGACATTTATGATAAGCAGTCCCTATAATAAACGCCGGATTAGGTAACTGGATCAATTTTAAGATATAGTTATAATACCATTGAAGCGGACAAGTTTCATAAGTATTTATCTGCGATACTGAAATTGTTTTTACTTTAGGCATATTATTCGTATTTCTCTTCTATTATACCAATTATTTCTGCTACGATTAATAAAACTATACCTGTTATTGGAATAAAAAATATCGCTAAATATCCAAGAATTCTTACTATACTTTTTATCAAACTTATTATTTTATGATTTGACATACTAGACTAACAACGAAATTTTTTTAGCGTTATACTTTTTAAAGATTATCTTTTGAACTGATGGCTCCTTAACTGCTTTTACAGTTTCTTCAAGAGATTGTAATTGGTCGAGATTTTTACAATCATTTATCTTTTTCTCAAGTATAACAGCTTCTTCTGGTATTGCGACTGGTGTAGCTGTTTCTTCAGAAGATGGAGCTCCTGATTGATTAATATCTATATCATCATCAAGCTGGTTCTGTTCATAAAGTTCCTTTCCAATTCCAAGATATCGACAAGCATTTTTGAAAGCTGATGTCCTTGCCCCTTTATAGGCATTAGCAATATTCTTAGCGTAAGCCCCGCCGCTACCTTGAACGAATATTCTAGGGATCCTATCATTACTAAAGATAGTAATAGTAACATCCATTGAAACTGCCCACGCTTTCCCGATTATTTCTTCCTTTCGTATATTTCCCTCAGCTTTCCAGTTACCAAGTCCTACAACCTCATTTAACCGGTTAATTGCCGCCTGTGCGTTATAACCTTTAAACTTCTTACCATCCTCTTCGTAATTGATAATAAACTTTTCTTCGATTGGTGCTGAAAGTTTATCATAAAATACTTTAAAAGGATTCTTATCTTTGACTACTTTCTTTTCTTCTTCCATACAATTATTTAATTAGTTTAACACTTATAACTCTATGTGATCCCATAATTACTTCTTCATTATTTCCATAATCAGCTTCAAAATGTTTTTCAGATGCTTCCTTGGCATTATTAGCCTCAATCTCATGAGTCCCTATCATATTATATCTATAAGTAATTTTAAACTTTTTCATATTTAAAATGGAATATCTCCAATATCAATATCATCACCAGCTGGTTCATCTTCAACTTGAAGAATAGGTAACTCTTCTTGATTAAATGGCTGAACTTCTGTATTAGCAATATTTCCCTGCCAAGTCCCATCAAGAGCATCACTCTTCTTTTTAGGAGATGTAAAATTAAAGAATTTATTTAATTCTTTCTGTAAGACTAATTGCTCAGATAAATTAATGGCTTGTCCCTTTTCTAATAAGATATGCCAATAAGTGTTAGTTCCAACTTTCTTTTCTACTAGATTAAAGTGGGTAACAAACCCCGCCCACGGCTCGTTATCTCCAAATTCACTTTTATAATCAAACCAATTATTATCCCCTGTCATCTTTAATTTGACTCTGACAATAGTTCCGGTCATTTCTAGGTTGACATAAAGAATCAAATACAAATCGAAGTCTTTACTCTTTTTTCCTTTATCGTCCGTTCTGGTGTAAGCTTCTTTAATCGCAGAATACTTTCCTTCAAAGATAATATTTTTTCTATCTTTCTTTTCATAAAGTTGAATAATATTATTCCAACCTTCAAATTCATCTGAACGATATACCATCTCTCCCTCAATGTACTTCTTTTCAATCATGTATCTTTCTTTTAAAATAACACCAGTAATTTCTCCTCCAATAAACTTTTCTTCCACCTCCCCTGACTCTTCATTCTTTTCGAGCATTAAGAATCCTTTCTTAGCCGGGACTTCTACTTCTTGATCTACCCCATCAATATTTGCTATCTTTTTTTCCTTCTTATTATTAACTGAAACGATTGGAACAAAAGGCATTTTAGTAAATTTTGATTGCCCTGCGATAGCTTGAGACTCGTCAATATCTTTTTGACTAAAAGTCGTTAATTCATTTGCCATAAAATTATTATTTAACATTATTAACCTTTTGTTTAAATTCTTCCCAATCCTTAGCCTCAATTAACAAAGAATTAGCAGGAAAAATCCCTACCCTAACGAAGTAATAATCTTCAGATATTCTTCCGTTTGATATTTTTTGATTATGATCAATTACAATTTTTGCCATACTATTTATTATCCTTGATAGTAAGGAAATTAGTTTTTTGTTCAATAACCCCTTCTAGCAATTTACCTTCGACATTTTCATACTTTTCGACAACATCCATAACCACCTTTTTATCTCCTATAACTATGTCGTGTTTAAATGCGTTCTGGATTTCCTTAATATCTATACCTAATCCTTTCAAAATAACAGAATTGGCTGATATCGAAGCAAGTAACACTGATGGATTATCTATTTTGAGAGTCTTTCTCGTTTGACGACTAATAGATTTATCGTCTATTACGACATTAGTTTCGTTATTCTTTTCGAGTAATAAACAAACTTCTTCTCTTAAAACTCTATCTTTCTCTACCAACTCTTTAAGGCGTTCAGTTTCTTTAACAATTGACTCCTCGAACTGTGCCTTTTGTTTTAGAATTAGATCTTCTAACTCTTTTTTTTCCTTATTAACTTCGATAAGTTCTTGAAAGATTGACATATTAAATTTGAGTTTCCTCAATTAATTTAATTAGACTATCACCTTTTTCTAAGCTATTCATAAAATCAAAGATCTTATCTGAATATCCGCCAAGATGTAAGGCTTTACTCGAACTAATATCCTTCGTTCCATAACCCTGTAAATCGAAGCAATAGATAAAGCAATCATTTTTCTTTCTATATTCGTTATAATGAGTCTGAACTCCATAACCATAAGAACCTTCTACCCAACTTTCGTTATCTGACAAGACAATAATTCTATCATACTTAATGCCTTTCTCTAATTGTTCAAGGGCATATTTATAAACTAAAGATGTTCGAGTCCCTCCTCCATTAGCATTTCTAATAATATGATTTGAAATAGTTAAAGTACTATCATTTCTAATTAGTTTAAATTGACCAATAGAAGTATTATATTGAATTAAATCTGCGTCATTAGATTTAAATAATGCTGCTGCTAAGATTGCCGCCTTCTTAATTGGATCACCAGACATTGAACCAGAAGTATCAACAGCAATAAGTGTCTTACCTTCTAATTTAGGAACATTAGACAATGAAATATCAAGAGCTTTAGAAATGGCTTCTAACATATCTTGATTACCTATATTATCATAAGCATTATAGAATCTAAAAGGTAATTGCTTAGAATTTCTTACCGCATTAATATCCGTAATTATATTACAAGCTTTCTTAATAGTAATATCATCCCCATCTTTAGCAATATTTCGTAAGTTACGAAGAAGAGCCATATACCCAATCTTGTTTTCACCAACCAAATCTTTCCAAACTTTTTTCTTATCTTCACCGGAACTTAATCTTGCTTCCCAGGTTTCTGTATTTTTTAAATTTCCATCTATTAAATCTTTCCAAGCTACCTTTTGTTCATCAGTAGCAAACTTTGGATTCGGGTGAGCTAGATTAAAGAGGTCAACAAGCTTAACTTTCTTTCCTTCGCACTTATATTTGGCTAATTGATAAGGACTAAACTTTAACAAAGCGTGACGAATACCTCTTTTAACTTGCTTCGGGATAGGTTTCTTTAATAAGGCTACAAGCTCAGTTAAATCATCTAAGCGTTCAGTTGCTTGCTCGATAACTCTCTTAACAAGATTATCACCTCGATGCTTTCTCGATAATAAACTAATTAGTAATGTAGAAACTGAACGAAGATGAAATTGATTACGAGCTACAATAGCAAGTTTAGCAACAAACAAATCGTCTGTTTGATTAACAAGTTCAGTTATTCTCTTTATTCTTTCACCACCACTTTCATAATACTTATCTTCTAAGAAAGTAGTTAAGACTGCTAAGATAAGTTCAGCCTTAGAATCGTGCTTAAATGCTTTACCACCAGCTAAATTTGCGACCTTGGTGGTTTCTTTCTTCTCATTAAATTTGCTCATAAAGTTTTTTGGGGGAAAATTTAAACGGGCTTGTTTATTCTTTTGCTCTACCAACTGAGCTATCCGTCCTAACGGTCGGAGCTGGACTCGAACCAGCGACCCAAAGATTGCATATTGAAGTATCCGTTTAGTCACCACCCTAATACATATTAATTATAACAAATAATTTTTTAATTTTTGGCGCTAGCTAGAAATGAGCGACTCATAAAAGAGTCTATTGCTTCTCTTTATAGAAGCTTGAGGTAACTTAGAAAATCTAATTCCCATTCTGGAGTCTTTCGACTTCCAACAGCACCCTTTCGGTTGCCGATAATAGTTATTCATTAGATGAACTCATTTGCTTTACAACCAATTATGTGGCGGAAAATTTAAGCAGTGTTGCCAGCCGAAGCTGGTTCTTTTGGGTTTCCCCAAAACAAATTAAATGTTTGTTGAAGTAACTGCTTAAGTTGCAACCACATAGCTGATTATAAATATTATTTATACACGTGTGGCGAGAAGTTTCTAATAGTGTTTTTCGCCAATGAAGTAACTACTAGTCTTACAACCACATATCTATAAACAATTATATTAAAATACTACATTTTCCATATCCCCATCCCATCCTTGATCTTCTTGCTTTTCAATATGTTGTTCGTTTTTATCTATATATTCATCAGTCTTATACTTTTTCATAAACCAATCAAGAAATTGTTTTGATGGACCAATAGATTTATATCCAAGAGGTCCAAGACGACTATCACCATTTATATATTCTTGTGTTGGAATACTTACATATCCTAAAGACTTCTTTGCCTTTTTTTTCTTTTGATAATCCCAAACTTCTTCTATACTATTATTAAATACTAATCCTGACATTTTTATATCTTCAGGAGAAAGTAAACCCATTACAGTAAATCTCCATCCTTCTTCTATCTTCTTCTTAGCCCATTCTTGTCCTTTAGTAATAAATTCTTTGATGTCTTTAGAATTCGTTCCACTTATCATTTTTCCAATAGATTCTGCGCTCTCGTTCAAGTTGTTGGAGTCTTTTGATATCATATATTTTTTCTCCATCTTTTAATATTATTATCGGAGGAGTTCCATCTAATGACTCTATATTCTCCTCGAGATACTTTCCAACTGTTTCAAGAGCTATTCTATAACTACCCATCTTTGATTCAAGATACTTATATACCTTACTAATTTTATCTAGACTAAATCCGATCATCTGACTTGCTACTTTCTCATTCCTTTGAAAAAAGAATCCAGCCTGTTCGTAATTTTCTAATTCAGTTTCTTTAAGTTGTAGAAATTTAGCAATTATTTTTTGATATGGCTTACCTGTTTCTATCGCATATCTTAAATAATAATCCTTGTTCCAATTATCTTTCCAGTAATTTGCCTTCGAATATAATATTCCTTTTTTAGTATTTATTTTATCCGGAAGCTTATTTATGTCTTCCATTGCTTTTTCGAAGGTAGGCATATTTTTTCTATATTATTATTATATGTTATATTTTAAAAAAAATCAACCGTCTAAATTTATTTAATATTAAATTAGTCTGCTGATAACTTTTCAACCTTAAAGTTTATTTTTTAAAATCCGGATTTTAGTTATCCGCAGACGGGGGGTTGACAAAAAAATTTCTAGTGCTTATAATATAATAATAAATTAACTCATATCATATGAAGAAAGACATCTATCATCTGAATATTTTTTAGAATCCTTTTTTGCTCAGTAGCGACGAATAAAAAGGATTTTTTTATTACCGTATCTGAGTAAACAAGAAATATAGACGATGGGTTAAGAGGTGCCATCGAAAAAATAACTCTCTTTCAATATCTGGTATCTTGATATAAAATTGGGGCAACGTCTTTCCGACCTGACGACCCCGACTTGAATTAGGATATCAGATAAATTAGTAGGGACAATGAAGCCTAAAGAAATTTGAATGCTGGATATTAAAGGAACTCCTTTTAGACGAAAGTCTATCTTTACTTTAGTAGACAGCATTTAAACAAGAGGAGCGATAAAGTATCTGTCGTGGCTAGCAGGACCCTAAATCTATATGAACATAATAAACCTTTACTTTAGAATGGTATTAGCATTCAAGGAGTTAAAGGTCGGACTTTGTTAAATAATAAATATATGAGCCCAATTAAACTAGAAAGACAAGAATGTATCGTTTATAGTCGTGTTGTAGGTTGGTTAACTCCAACAAGAAATTATAATCCAGGAAAGGTAGCAGAGTTTAATGATAGGGTCTTCTTTAAATATGAAGAAGGGAAGTAAACTTTATTATAAAGATTACGATGAGGATGATCTTTCTGAAAGTATTCTTTTAGGTATCTGGTCTATAATTTGGAGGATTGGAGTAGTATATCTTGTTATTCGTTTTCTTATCTTTATTATTAAAAGGATTGTGACTTAGGTGGTCAAACTCTTTTTATCATTCTCTTCATCTTATATCCTGTCCTAAATTTAGCTATCCTAATTTCTGGAAGGTCAATCATTTTAAATTTATCAGAAAGGTTAACACCTTTTCTTTTATGACGAATGAATGGTTCAAAAGAACCAAAACCAATTAAATGGATAGCATTTCCATTCCTTAAATTATCAATAATAACATCTTTTAATACTTGAATAATTCTATTAGTTGTTCCAATAGTCATCCCAGCATAAGAAGCTATCTCTCTAACTAAATCCTTTTCTTGAATTTTCATATAGTTAATTTTGAATTGTTGAAGTTGCGGTCTGTTTTCTAAGCCAGTTGTAATTATTTTTCCATTCAGCTATTTCTTTGTTACATTCGTTTAACTCCTCATTCTTATAATTCTGAACACCAATACAAATTTGTTCGGCTATATGTAAAGTATCTTCGTAGGTAGACAACTCACTAACACCTATACACATTTTATTCTTTCTTTCCTTTAATGCTCCATAAAGAATACATAAGTTAGTATAGATAAGAAGAAATGCTGATACAAAGAATATAGTCAAAATAACTTTATAGACTTTCATGATATTATAGCTAGAAATAAAAGAATAAAAAATATCTGGCAACTAACAAAGCAGATAAGAAGGGAAAAGATATTAATGATTACTTCTAGCTTCATATAGTTTTAATATTTTGTCAGTTGTATTAGTAAAGAATGGTATAGCTAATCCTTCTTTGATTAAATTTTCATTAAGTGTGCTTCCGTCTTCGTAAACGATATCGACTAAATATCTTTTATAGATATCTTCTCCAGTAATATTAAACTTAACATCTTCCTCGCTTCCTAATATTTCTATAAGTCCCCAGCAAGTATAATCAAGCGCTTCTTGATATCCTGATTCTCCTTTTTCAGGAGTATCAATATAAGCAAGACGATAGAAATCTATTCCTCCCTTTCCTTGGACAGAAAATGAATCACCATCAATACATTTAAATTGTGGTTCTTCTTTTTTAACTTGCTGACAATAGAATGAAATAGTAATAATTGCTAGGAGAAGCATAAGCCAAAATCCTTGATTATCATTATTCCAGTCTTTTATTCGTCTAATTATCTTCTTCAGTATTTTCATATCTTTGTTCTAAATTATTATCATTCTCTCTTTGATCAAGGCAATCAAGACAGATGAGGGAATCATCATCAATATAACAATGACTCCCTCTCTGCATATCCTCGCCACAATCATCACATTTACAATCAAATTGTGCGATGAATGGCTTCATATTAGACAAGTCCTTTCTTGATTCGAATCTTAAGGGCATAGACACCTTTCCAGCTATGACGACCACCAATCATCTTGGCCAGTTTTTTAGCTGGCATATTGATGTTTGACTTGATCATATTCAACTCTAATTGCGAGTAATGTGGTCGAGCTCCTTTCTTTCTATAACCTCTCTTGATTATTTCTTCTACTTTCTTTTCTTCTTTCTTTGAAATCTCTTTCAACAATTGAATGACGGAAGGACATAATAATTCCTCCGGCTTGTCAGACTCAATTGTAAAGTCTTTGAAAACTAATTTCATATAATAGTAATTATTTTTTGATTAAACTGTCTTACTTAGCTGTTTTTTCTTCGTCTTTTAAGATTGGATCGATAACTTCAGCTTTGAAGTCATTGCCATTCTTCTTTAATAACCAAGCAAGGAAAATATCTTTTCCTTCTGCGGTTAAAATATCATTGGCATCAGTGATACCAACCTTATTAAAAGACTTTTCTGGCTCTTTTTTGAAAGTAAGAGCGAACTTTTCTTTGAGGCTGTTGGCCATAAAATTATTGTTAGATGAATAAATTAATCTAAGATTATAACTATCGTGATTTTTCGAAAGTTTTCCATTTTTATCAAGGATTACATTATTACTTCCATCTTCATCAATCACTCCAGTATCTCCTTCTTCCATTCCTTCATTAGTGCCATTTTTGAATCTTTCTACTCTATCACCTTTCTTAAAATTTGACATACATAATAAATTAAGATTTATTAAACTTCGACCTTTGCTTTTTATAAACTATCTACAAATTGTAATGTCAGAATCGATTGATAGATTATCTAGCTCTTCATCAATCATATCCTTAACATCATCTCTTGTTATAAAATCTTCGTCTTCTTTTTCTACATCTAAGAATTCTTTTAAAGATGCTTTAAATAAATTCGTCTTTTCAATCTTAGAATTTTTATCTTCTAATTCTTGCTCAAGCTCTTCAACACGATTCTCTAATTCATCCATTTTCTGTTTTTGTGCTGAGATTCTTTTTTTTGTTTTATTCATATTTTTGAGATTACCCCTACTTAAATTTGAGAGGTTTTAATTTATAAATATAATCTATTCCCGATTTTGTTCTTTGATAACCAGCACTAAATTCATATCCCTCTCTTTCAAGCTTTGAAATAATAGAAGCAAGACGAGTTATATAATTACGGAGACATTGATTCCTAGTTATATAACCAACAGTAAGTAATTGATTTAACACTCTATTCTTTTGTGTCTCTTTCATATATTTCTACATTTATAACACCTGTAGATAATAAAGCAAGCCGGCTAAACGCGTGACTGCTTAAATCAATTTCCCTTCCTGTGCTTTCCTCAGGACCATAATCGTTAACATAGCATTCTATGATTTTATCATTGTCTAAATTCTTAACTATAAGAGTCTTTCCCTTTTTAAAGCGTCTTGATGCACAAGTATTATGAGTTAGACTCCAGCAAGTATTATCTAGACACTTTTGGTCAAGTCTTTTTAAATCATAGTCATACCAACTAGCTATTCCTTTAATACTATTTATCTGAGGGATTGCGACTTTGGTGGTATGGTTAAAATTTATCTCCGGCTCTATGTAAGGCTTTGGAGAAATATCTAAACCAAAACTAAATCCTATATAGAAGATAATAAGATAACCTATTATAATTATACAATCCTCAGACAGTTTCATACTAATTAATAGTAATGATTCCTAGAGCTTCCATTGATGCTAAAAATGAACAAGCCGCTTGGTATGATAAAATTTTCTTTTCACCATTACACTTATTTAGTGCTTCTAACGATACACTATACATACCAGACACCATAACTGCGTGATCTGTTAACCTAGATCTAGTAGATGCTGATTTAAGAACATATTCCTTTTCCATAAACTTTTGTAAGATTTCTTTATCCTTCAAAGATTGTTTTTCGAAAGCACTGAATCCTTTTGCTTTTGGCTTGACTTCTTTCATAGTTTTATAATTAAATAAATTATTTATTTAATAATCCTCCTGGATTATTCTTTTTCTTTTTTAAAGCTCTATGAGCTTGATGCTCATTACCAATTAGATTGGCAAGAGTCGTTGCTCCATAATGACGACAATTTGCTACAGACTCTTTGATTCTTGCTTGCTTGTTTTTGCGTCCTTTCATTGACATAAAATTATATTAGTTTATTAGTTACTTTCCAAGCTATCTTTCCATACTCCAAGATAGCAGTCGGACTCTCTTTCTTTAGATTATGTGTGATTGCTTGAGTCAAGGCATTATAGTAAGTCCAAACAGTTTTGTTTTCTTCTTTTTCAAATTGTTCTGCAGCTTTTTCAAGAAGATATTTAGGTAAGCTTACTATTTTACTACTAAATAATCCAACAGGATATTCTCGCAAGGTTTTCTGTGTCATTTGCGACAGGAGTGGAATACTATTATGGAATTGAGCAATTAAATAATCAATCTTTTCTCTTAAAGTAGCTATCTGGATTTCAGCACCACTGCCAATATGTCGCTGGCTATATGTAAAGAGTTTGTTTCCTATTACTAAGCCATTAAGACATACTAACCTAAATGCCCCTAATATAACTTGAAGAGCATTACTACCATCATAACTATTCTTAACAACAAATTGTAATGAGACAAAGTCTCCTTTTTCTACCTCACCTTTAATGTTGTCTAGTTTGAATGTAGCAAACATAGACGAACCGCTTTCATTTAACTTAATCATTCTTTGATGTTCTATTCCAACTAGTGCTTGCTCAAAAGCATTGATAACATCTTCGTGTTTAAGCAATCCATATTTAGAAGATACGACTCCTAGAATATTATTATTATCTTCTCTGATAATAACTTTTCTTTTAGGAATAGCTATATCACGATGAAAGTTTTCTAGATTGTCTGTAAATATTTCTTGTTCCCTAACTGCGAATTGATAATTGTTCATATATTTATAATTGATTAATTTTATCTTTTATTTCTTTGATTAATTCTTTTGAATAATATTCTAGATTTTTATTGTATGTTATATCTACAGTCTTTGTTTCTTTATCTATCTCATAACTTAAGTCTGAGAAGAACATCATTTGAATCCAAGCAAACTTTACTTTCCAATCCTTTGGTAACTCTTTTAATAGTCTTTCTCCAACTGATTGCTCTTCACTGAAAGAAATGTTACAACCCTCTGTTCCTTCTTTTGTTGAACTTGAAATGTTGTTCATATTATTAGATTAATTAATTATACTATTATTATAGCATAATTTTGCCTGAAATTAAAGAGGTAAATAGCAGAGGTGTTTTATATTTACCTAATATTACTTAATTCTTAATAACATTCCAGCCGCAACGAATCCATTAGCCATTAACCATTTAGAAGTAGCGCCTAATTCTTTAAGTTCTTGGCATACTTGTTTGACTTCATCTACTTCAAAGAATTCTGGAAATTTAATATTACCTTTTTCATCAATTGGTATTTTCTTTTTATCCATTTTTGAGAAATCTTGTAGAATAATACTTACTTGATTTGCTAATTTTTTGTTATCCATATGTTTGCGACTTTGGTGGTCAAAAGAACTTCACCAAGGTATTAAATAAAATTATTAATAAGAATGATAGTATAAAAATAATAACAACTACCGTCAGTTTTTGTCTCATAGATTTTAATAAGAATTATAGAAGAACATTTGTCATTGATTTTATCCTAACCTTAAAGAAGAAAGAATAGATATCAATGAGTCTAAAAATTATAAGCCTTTCAATCCGCGCCGGCTATATGAAAAGGTGTGTAAGAGTTTCATTCCACCCCAATTACCATTAGCATCATATATACGAATAAACCTTGGACAAATAGCATAATAGTATTCAATATCAGAATGTAGTTCTTGGCAGATTCCGAAACCGCATTTATCATTACGATATTTGAATCCTGCTTTCTTAGCAAATATTTTATCATCCCTATCTTGGTTATTGGTTAATGATTGGATAAGTCTTGCTCCAAGATATTCTACATCCCAATAACCACGATGCTTTAAAAAGTCTTTAACATATCTTCTTAGAAGAGGAAACGTTCCTAATGGATATCCATCACTGTGTTTGTAGATTAAGACATCTGGTTTTTCTAATCTACACTTTTTGTCGTAATAGATTCCAATTTGACATCTTGTTGACATAAATTTAAGTTTAAATATTATATTCTATCCCCTAAGTCCAAGCCTAAGTATTATATCTTGGTTGACCTTCTAGAAAGGTATAATTGTATTACCAATTAGTTTTTTAGTCTTATAAGGAATAGAATAAAATATTCAAAGTGTTGTCAAAGTTCCGGCGGTATATGTAAAGCATTTAGTTAGTGGCACATACGTAGTCAATAACTATTACAATTAGACGTTGTAGAAGTCAATTCTTTCAAGGTCGTATATATCATTAACGATTCTTTTAGCTTCTTTGATTGTTGATTCATATCTATCTGCTACCAATTGGTAAGCCATTTTCTTTGTTGAAGTAGCAAGTAGAATATCATCTTCGTGTTTTAGTAAATAGATTTTAGCCATATGATTGATAATAAATAATAATAGTTAATAATTGGTAATTGATAATTGATAATTGAATGATAGATTGTGCGTATACCGGACATCCCCTCCTCACCTACACCCTTCCTTAAATTAAATCCAGAACCCAGGAGCTAGTAATACTATTATAATCTTCAGTGTTAACGCAGAATTACTTTAAAGTTTCCTTCTACATCATACACATTCAAAGATTACATTCTTGCTAGCTCCTAGATAAACTACTGCTTCCAAGCCTGGTCGCTTAGGAGCAGAATGTCTATCTAGTCTTCATCAATGTCAATGCCAATGGATGGCATCTTGAAAGTCTTCTTAGATTTAATATTAGAGGGTTTGGTGACTTCCTCTAAGGCTTCCGCCTTTAAACCTAATTTGATTTCTGCTAAGTCTTGGTAGTCTTCTAATGTCTTAGTAAAGGGTTCTAACTCCTTCATTAAGCCGTGTGCTTTTAAGACTCTAACCATTTCCGTCTTATCCCATTTTTGTTTATCTAACCAATGAAGGTCATAAACTTTGATTTCCAGTTTTGTTTTTGCCATATAATTATTATTAGTAAGTAGCTAGGCAAGGTAGTGCTACTTAATATATATTAGATAGTCTATTGCTTGCCTTAATTTTTAAATTGCTTTTCTTTATTATGCTTATATAATAGCATAAATTTGCTTTATTTTAAAGTATTAAATGTATGAGGTGTTTAAGATTAAATAAGAAAGCAGTGGGGGGTTCAGAATCAGAATCAAGATGCAAGCGGTGGTATCGTATATATAATACCCACATGTATAATTTCTCACACCTCCTCATTTCAATATCATTTCCTCCATTCCTGTATCATTTCATACCACTTTACAGAACCCTTTTATCTCATAGATTATCTTAGAGACTCATTGATATATCAATGAAGTGGGGCATTCTAAAAATAAAACTATTTTATCTTAATTTTAAAACACTAAATTAAAAAAAATCATAGAAAAAAATTTTAACATTTTCCTACTTTTGGGGATAACTTAATCTTTTATTTAATATTAGGATATTATAAAAAGGTTTAAAGAGGGTTGACTTTTTTTCTTAGATAACATATAATATAATCAACGAATATCATTATGGCAACTTTAAATCAGAGACAAACTGAATTTTGCGAAGAATATGTAGCCAATGAGTATAATGCGACGAAAGCCTATAAGAATGTATATAAACAAAATGACGACAACGCCGCGGCTGTTGCAGCTCATAAGCTTCTAAGAAATTCTAGAATAATTGAGAAGATAAAAGAGATCGAAGGTGATTATAGAATTATCGGGCATCGTCTTGGTATAGATAAAAAAGTAATATTGAGTAGATTACAGGCCTTGTTAAGTGCTAAAAAACAGGTCTTTTTTAATGGGGAAATGGTTGGTGAGGTAGATGATAATGCGAGTGTTAACAAAGCTATTGAATCTATATTAAAGATAATGGGTGATTTTGCTGCGGAGAAGAAAGAGATTAGTATTGATGAATCTGATGTTGATATGTCTAAAATGACAGATGAAGAAAAGAAAGAATATAAGGATAAGTTAATGAGAGCATTAACTGAGTAGTTGGCTTAACTCTCAGCGTATAAGTTTCAACAAACTAACGCAGTTATTATTAGGTAGCAGTTTACCATTAATAATACTGGAAACCCTCGACTATTGAAATGTATACCTGAGCGTTCCTCACATATACGCCGAGGGTTAAGTCCGCTATTTATGAAACGAGGAAGAAAACCAGGCTTTAAACATTCTAAAGATACAAGAACTAAAATTGGATTAAAAAATTCTATATCTCATAAAAATTTAAAGCAAACTGAAATAACAAAAGAAAAAATTCGTGTTAGTGTTAAGAATTCAATAACACCAGAACTTAGAAAATTATATAGTGATTCAAATAAAGGACCTAGAAATCCAAGTTGGAATAATGGAAAATCTTATGAAACTAGGGATACTATTGAATATAAAATTTGGCGATTAGGAGTATTTTCAAAAGATAATTATACTTGTCAGAAAACAGGAATTAAAGGAGGCTATCTCGAAGCACATCATATAGAGAATTTTAGTAGTAATAAAGAGTTAAGATATAAAGTTTCTAATGGCATTACTTTTTCTAAAGAAGCACACAAAGAATTTCATAAGATTTACGGACAAAAAAATAATACATTAGAACAAGTTTTAGAATTTATAGGGTTAAGCTAATTATGATGGATATAAAGGTGGCTCTCCGAGAAGCAACAAGGTTGTTAACTTGGGAAAAATATTTAGCGAAGCCTTTCAGTAGGCGAGTAAAGTTCCTTCGAAAGTGTAAGAAAGAAGATATTACAGAATTACCGTATATAATTGAGGATTTTTTCTGGTAATATCTAAAGAATGTCAGGGGTGCCTTCGACTAAAACAAATTAACAATGAGCCGACTTCCCCTGGCTTTTTCTCTTCTATGCCTTATAAAATTAAAGGAAATAAAGTAATAAAAACGAGCACTGGAAAGATTGTTGGATATTCTGATAACCCAAAACAGTATCTAAAAGTATTAAGAGCCGTTGAGCACGGCTGGAAACCGAATGAAAAAAAGTCTAAATAGGTATATAGTAAGAAAGTATATTATGGCTGATAGCGCTGCCCAAGCTATTAGACGCGATAAAGTGTCGCCAGTAAATGATGTATGGGTCGATGAGGAATGGAAAAAAACTAAAACTGGTGCTTCGGCAATTGGATTTATGGGCGAGAAAAATGAGTACGATAACGAATAAATATATGGGATGCTCAAAAATGAAACCAAAAAAGAAATAAGCCTTCCTAGCTCAGTAGGAAGAGCAGTAGTTTTGTAAACTACAGGTCGTCGGTTCGAACCCGGCGGAAGGCTCATGAGGTACGAATGGGTGTACCATTAAGTTCATTAAAATCTGCGGTCAATATCAAAAACTATGACGAAGAAATTAGTTTTGCGGTTAGGGAAACTGCCAACAGTAGAAGAACTACTGAAGCTTATGAATAGTAAGCTTATTACCCAAGAGGAAGCAAAAGAAATTCTCTTTAACGAGAGTGATGTTGACGAGAGAGATAAAAAGAGTTTAGAAGATGAAATAAAGTTTCTTAGAGAGTTAGTTGAAAAATTATCTAATAGTAATAATTCAACTATTATTGAGAAAATAAAATATATTGAGAAACCTTATTATCAAACACCGTGGTATAAGCAATATGATGTTTGGTGCGGTGGGTCTATAAATGATAATAAATTTTTATGTAGTGAAACTGCACAGAATTGTAATTTTAATAACATAAAAACATTCTAATTAATTTTTTGACCGCAGATTTTAGTGAATAAAAGTTCTTTAAAACTTGAAGTCAAGTTATGTCAAGTTAAAGTAAAGTTATGTCAAAGTACAAAAAATATCTTATAATTGATAGTGCTAATAACGACACTGTCACTTACGGGGTAAAAGATATTATCACCGATGATGTCCCAACATTTAATAAAGTTGGTGATTTGTGGAAAGGTAATAAGTTAGCAACTTATGATTTTATTCAGCAAAGATTAAAATCAATAAGTGGTAGAGTGTTGACAATAGTCGATGCGTCTATCCCAGAGGGTAAGCAGAATAAGTGTGTGAAAGATTTAATCAGAAAAGAGTTTGTTGATGAGTTTATTTCTTTATCTGAAATGATGATAGATTTAGGTGAGGTGGAGATGAGTGAAGTGAGTGTACCTATATGTAATAAAGACATTTTAGGTTCTTAATTAAAAACTTAGATAGCAAGTTGACTTCAAGTTTTAGAGAATTGTTTATTAAACCATCAACTTTAAGTTGGTGTACCCGGTCTTGCTACTAATTCAAATATTTCACGAATTTGAATTGGTGGTTTAGTAAATAATAGTGAGGTGGAGAAATGGCATCTCGACGGTCTCATAAGCCGTAGTTACGGGTTCGACTCCCGTCTTCGCAACTAAGAATTAATATAATGAAAGATGTCGAGTATTTAAAAAAGTTACAGGAATCAAAAGAATTACAAGATGTAGAATGGTGGGAATGTCATGATGATCCTTATTATTTTTTAACTAATTGGGCATTTACATTAGATGTTCATGACCCTGATAATTCGGTTAAAACATTTCCAGATCAAGAATATCTTAAAGTTTTAGTAGATCTATGGATTAAAAAACCATTATTATTAATTCCAAAGACGCGGCAAATGAAGATGTCTTGGCTTTTTACGAGTCTATATTTGTGGGATACCCAATTTCATCACGGGCGTCTTACTTTCTTTCAAAGTAAGAAAGCTGAAGATGCGGACGATTTAGTAAAGAGAGCAAAGTTTGTTTATGATCATGAACCAAAGTTCCTTAAAAGATATTTTCTCGATGGTAGATTTAGAGATCTTCATGTTAATCCGCAACATAATGGAAAGCACACAGAAGGAAAGATGACATTTCCGGAGATTAATTCTGAAATTCGTGGTATACCAGAAGGTGGGGATGTTATTAGAATGCACACAGCGTCAGGAATTTTGGAAGACGAAATGGCTTTTCAACCCGAAGCTAAAAATGCGTTTACAGCAGCTAAGCCGACAATTTCGTCAAAAGGTCGTTTTACAGGGTTAAGTACGGCAGAAGATAATACTTTCTTTCAAGAAATGATATTTGATTTGCTCGAGGTCTAGTATGTTTTCAGATGTAGACAAACCAGAATTAATAAGAGGACTTAAAGTTTGGGAAAATCCAGGCAATCAGTTTACTGTTGCTATGCTTCACTACACCGCAGATCCTGACAAAGACCCAGATCGTAATGGGAAAGAGTGGTATGAAAAAGAAAGAAAAGGGACATTAAAGTCTACTTGGCTTAAAGAATATGAAATAGACTTCACGACGAAGTCAGGTAAATTAATTTTCGGACCAGAATTTTGCGATTTTGATCCGAAGGTACATTTTATCGATTCATTTGAATTACCAGAACCGTATGAATTGTTGCTTTCGTTAGATTTCGGGCAAAGAAATCCGACGGCAGCATTAGTTGGTGCTTGGACTGAAGATAATTGTTTATATATTATAGATGAATATTATAAACCAGCTCTTCCATCAGTAAGTTCTAAGGAAATGTTCGAGAAATTCGGTTATTTAATGGGATTTGATCCTCTTGGAAAGTCATTGAGAGAAAAAAAACAGGCAGCTGATAGAACTTTTTCTATAAAAGTTATAGATCCAAGTACTACATCAAAGAATCGAACCAAAATTAAGCAAGGAGAGGAGATTCCTTATAGTGTTATCGAGGATTTTGAAGATCATGGGTGGGAATTTACACCAGGGGATAATCAAGTTTCTGCTGGTATAACAAGAATACAGGAGTATCTCCAGTTAGATGATCAAGGAAGATCTCATATTTATATTTTTAAAGACAAATGTCCTTTCTTGTGTCAGGAATTTCGTAATTATAAATATAAGGAGTATAATGATAACATGAAGAGACAGAAAAATGAACCGGAAGAACCTGTTAAGAAGGATGATCACGCCGTCGATAGTCTTCGTTACATGACGATGACACGACCTGCTACCCCACAAAAAGCAAAGAAGCCTCTCACGAGGATTCAAAAAGATATAGCTAATTTACTAAAACCAAAAGTTATTTCAGATAACGATTGGGATCAAACTTAAAAAGTATGAAAACAAGTTTAAAGAGATTCGTTACAGAATCACAGGTAAAGTTAAAGTTATCAGAAATTATTGATGCTGGATTTTCTTTAAGAGAAATTTCAAAGATAAAACTTCCGGTGTTACTCAGTTTTCAGATTTCATTATTTCTTAAAAGTGTTAATCCAATTTTCGAAAGTTATAATGAGAATAGAAAAAAGTTATTAGAAGAATTTGGGATATTAAATCTAGAAAAAAATAAGTATGATTTTCCTATTAAAGGAAATGAAAACAAATATAATAAAAAGTATCAGGAGTTAATTAGTCAAGAAATTGAAATTAATATTCCTAATGTAAAACTTTCAGATTTAGGAGATATTAAAATTGAACCTGGAGTTCTCGAAAGTCTTACTTGGTTTTTTAAAGAATAATATGAAAAAAGAAAAAGGTATTGATATCCCCGTTAACAAGGATATCGAGTCAAGAATGAGATTAGAAAAATTCGCGGCTGAATTAAAACAACTTCAAGAAAATTACGGCATAGGAATATATGCTGTCAATCAAGTTCAGCAGAATGGTGAAGTTATACCAATAGTAAAATTAATTGATAATAAGAAATAGTATGACCATAAAACCTAAAGAAGGTATTCTGTTAATTAGAAAGCATAATAAAACAGCATTAAAAGCAGATATTGTTACAGTCGATGATGATGAGGATAAGCGCTTAATTACAGGAGAAGTAATTGCTGGTGGAAAAAAATATCCGCCCAAAACTACTGTAATATTCGGTAAATATGCTCTTTATCTCTTAACAATACAAGAAGAGGATTTCTGGCTCTTAGATGAAGAAGATGTCGTAGGTACATGTAATTATTTAGAAAAATAGTATGATAAAACAATTACTTTTTGGGCAAGATGCGAGGGAAAAAATCAAGAAAGGTGTTAATATTTTGGCAGATGCTGTTGGATCAACACTTGGCCCGAGAGGACAAAATGTTATCTATGAAGAAAGTTCATTTCCAACTATTACAAAAGATGGTGTAACTGTGGCACAACAAGTTTTTCTTGAAGACAAGTTTGAAAATATGGGAAATATGACAGCCCGAGAAGCTGCCGAGAATACAAATCGCGAAGCTGGGGATGGAACTACAACGACTATTGTCTTGCTTAGAGAAATTTTTAATGAAGGATACAAAGCTATAACATCAGGAATGAATCCAGTTTTATTAAAAAGAGGGATGGATGAAGCAGTAAAAGGAATTCTTGAAAGTTTAGATAAACAAGCTAAGAAGATTACAACTGACGAACAGAAAGAGCAGGTTGCTATAATTTCAGCAAATAATGATACAGAGATGGGAAAGATGATTGCATCTGTTATTAAAGAAGTCGGGCAAGATGGAGTTGTTACAGTTTCAAGTTCTAATAATCTAAAGACAGAAGTCGAATATATTAAAGGAACAAAATTACATAGTGGATATGAAAGTCATTTATTTATGAATGATCGAAGAACACTTTCAGCAGTAATGAATGAACCTGAAATTATTATCACGACTGAAAGAATAACGATGTCTTCTCAAATATCTCCAATTATTCAGAAATGTCTAGCATTAGGAAAAAAGAATATGGTTTTATTCGCTGATGTTATCGAAGGACAAGCTCTAGTATTTTTAGTACAAAATTACTTACAAGGAAAGTTTACTTGTGTTCCTGTTAAGATTCCATCTTTTGGAGGATATCAAAGAGATTTGATATATGATTTAGCAGCATTAACTGAAGCAACAGTTTTAGGACAACAAGATGCTAAGAGAATTGAAGATGCTGAACCGACGGATCTTGGAAATGCTAAAACAGTTATTATAGGAAGAGAGAGTACAATCATTTCAGGAGCAGAAGGTAATATTAAAGATAGAATAAAAGAAGCAAAAACTTTATTAAATGAAGAGAAAGATCTTTTTAAGAAAGAAAAACTTCGTCAAAGAATAGGAAGACTTAATGGAAAAATTGCTAATATTAAAGTTGGCGGGGCAAGTGATAGTGAACAGTTAGAAATTCGTTATCGAGTCGAAGATGCCGTCAATGCTACTCGTTCAGCAATTGAAGAAGGAATAGTCGAAGGAGGAGGGACAGCATTACTAAGATGTTATCAATCAATAAAATATCCATCGGGCACAGGAATGAAGGAAGAATGGGAAGGGTATAGAATTATTGTTGATTCGTTAAAAGCTCCTTTACGAAAGATAGTAGAGAATGGTGGTCTTGCCGGTGATTCAGTAGTTGCTAAGGTTTTAGAAGGAAAGCTGGGATATAATGCCCTTACTAATAAATATGAAGATTTATTTAAGACTGGAATCATTGATCCTAAAAAAGTTGTAAGAAATGAAATTATTAATGCTGTAGCAACAGCAGGTATTCTTTTAACTAGTGGATGTGCTATTGCCATTAAACCAATTAAGGATTAGTATATGGAAAATATAATTTTAGCAGTAATATTTATAGGGACATTAGCTTTTATTTATTTTTGGCAAGATAAGAGAGATAAATCAGAAGAAACGAGATTTAGAGAATTTGTTATTGCTAATAAAGCAAAGAATGTAGATGAATATGTTACAGCTCTTCCATCTTCTGAAAAAATCGAATTACCTATTGAAGAAGAATTAATGGATGTCAATGATGTTGAACCTGAAGAATTATTACAAGCTATCAAAAAACAAAATGAAAGTAAGTAAAATAACAATAAAACAAATTATTCCTGATAAAGGACATATTGGGTTTGTTTCTTTACTAATTGATAATTGGTTGTTTTTAAATAATATTGCTGTATTTACAAGATTAAATAATCCCGAAAAGATCCGTCTTGTATTTCCAGAAAAAAAGATGGATGATAAAAAGATTAGTCTTTTTTATCCACTAACTTCTGATGCTTATTTTGAACTGGAAAAGGCAATACAAGAAAAACTTAAACAAATATGACCTTAAAAGAATTACAGAGTGATTCGATAAAAGAAGGAAATAAAGAAGTTGCTGCCTTTATTGATCAACTCTATACACAAACTTTATCAAAATACATGAAGTTACACCGTGATTGGTATCTTCATGATAGATTCGTTAGAGGTGATCATTGGATAATTTATAATAGAACATTAAATAGAATACAGTCATTACCAGCTTCTGATGGTGAAATTCGTCGTGTTATTAATAAAATTAGAACACAATTAAGAGGTGTCAAGAATTTTATTAAAAGAAACCAACCAAGATGGGAAGCACAACCTGATGATATTACTGATGAAGCCCTACAGAATGCACAAAAAACCAATAAGATTTTACAGTATTATTATAGAATTTTAAAAATTAAACCACTATTAACAGATATTATAGTTTCTGGGCTAAAGTATTCTACAGGATTCGCCGAAGGTGCTGTCGTTAAAACTGGAACTGAAACTAAGATTAGTATGTGGCACGATGATACATTTTCGTTACTTTTAGATTTAGATGCTCCTTATTTACAAGATTGTCGCTTTATTATTAAAGCAGTTAAAAAGCCAGTTGCTCAAGTTCAAGCAAACAAAAGTTATAAGATAACTGGGAGTGTTACACCAGACAGTAAACAGAATGGAGGTTCTACATACAAAGAAATGTTGGAACAAGAAAAATATGGAGTAGATGGAAATAAAGGAATGGCTGATCTTGAAACTACATTAGTTAAAGAGTTATGGGTTAAATGGATTGACGATTCTGGAAAAGTACATGTTAAAATATTAACTAATGTTTGTGGACAATTAGCTAGAGTTCAAGAAACTAAATATCGTCGTTATCCTTTCTTCTGTTATAATCCTGAAAGAGAGCCTGGGGCAATATATTCTGATGCTTGGATTAAAGATCTTATTCCAATGAATAAATCGTTAGATAAGAGTGCGTCACAAATTGAAGGATATATTCAAAGAATGCTGGCTGGTAAGTATATGATTAAGCAAGGTGTTGAAGTTAGTTCGATTACTGATAAAGGTGCTGAAAAAATTTATTATAAGGGTTCAGTTGCCCCTACACAGTTACAATTACAACCATTACCTAGTACTCCATTTTCATATACTAATAGTCTTGAAAGATGGATTGAAGAGGGCGGAGGTATGAGAGAAGCATCACTTGGTAGAGCTCCTTCTGGAATTCAATCTGGTAAAGGTGTTGAAGCTTTACAGGCTGCTGATGCTGGGACAGTTGCTGAGCCTGTTGAAAATCTACAAACATTCTTAGAAGAAATATCTGAATTTATACTTGAAGTTTTAACAGATTATCAAATTACTTCAATGAAGATTATTGAAGGAAATGAAGCAATTAAGTTTATTGGAAGCGGTGTTGCTGATAAGAATGTTCCTGAAGATACGATGAAATTAAAACCTTTAGATGTTCGTGTTTCTATTGTTCCTGAAATTGCTTATAGTGAAGATGGCAAGTTTGAAAGATTAATGACACTTGCTAATGCGCAAATGATTGATCCTGAAACAGTTCTTGAAAAACTTTCTGTATCTAATGTCGGTGAAATTATTCAAAGAATGAAAAAGAGACAGGAAGAAGGATTTAAGCAAGAAATTACAAAACAAAATGCCTCACATCAATCTGCTGGCGGTGGAGGAGCTCCTCAGGATACTGCCGATTTAGCTGACCAGGAAAATATGAAGATGGCTAGTGGGCAAGAAGTTCCATTGACCCCTCAAGTATTATGGACACCAGAACATACGGAATTACATATCGCATTCATACAAGAAAATCAAGATGCTTATAAACAAAAGAAAGATCTATTCGATGCTCATATAGCAAACGAAGAGCAATATCAATCAAGTAATCAGAGATAATTATATGAATACTAAAAAAATGGTTTTAGATGCCTGGAAATCAGGAGAAGCTATAACAGCTCCAGTTAAATTAGCGAAGACTGTTATTTCAACTGCTATTCAGCCAATTAAAACAAAAAAAGCACAGGACGAAATGATAAAGAAACATGTTGATACGAAGGTTGAAAAAGATATGAGAACATGGAATCCAATGAAAAAGACGACAAATAATATGATTTCGGCAAAGAAAGAATTAGATAAAAAGATAAAGAAAGATTTAGGAAAGAAAGGAATTTACTAAAATAAGTTTAATTTAATATAATACGCTTTCGTTTCTGAGCGTTATCAGAATCGTTAACGAAAAATTTATGAGTGAAGTCAAAGAGGAAGTAAAAGCAGCTATTGATGCTGCAGCTGGAGAATCTTCCGTTCCGGCAGAAGTTGTATCCGCTGCTCCTGCGGTTAAAGAGCCAGTTATAGAACCTGTTGTTCCTATAATTGATAAAGATCCGTCAGAACTTAGAAAGCAGATTGACAATCTAAACACTGCTTTAAAAACAGAAAGAGAATCTAGTAAAAGTAAGTTAGGTGAGCTAACTAAAAAATTAGATGAATCTGTTGCTGTTTTAGATCGGTTTAAAAATGTCTTTGTTCCAGAGGTAAAAGAAGAACCAAAAGAAGCTATTTACGCAACCCAGGAAGATGTTGAAAGAGCTGTCGAAAAGAAACTCCAATCTTTAAAAGAAGAAGAGTCTCAAAATCAGAAAGTTCTTGAATACAAGCAAGAGATTAAAACTCTTGAAACCGAATGGGATGGAAAAGATGGAAAACCATCTTATAATGATCAAGAAGTTTTAGAGTGGCAGAGATCTAATGATAAATTAGTTTTATCTCCACGAGATGCTTTTCTTCAGATGAAGCATAATGAGATTATTGATTATGAAGTTAAACAAAGACTTAACGGAGTAAAACCTGCTATAGATGTAGAAAGACCTTCCTCAGTTGGTGGAGATCATCAACCTGATAATTCAAAGATTGATCCAAATATGGATACAAGGGATGCAATTCGTCAGGCAATTGAAGAAGCGTCAAAAGAGATGTAGCTTATAAATTAAGTTATATTCTATTCTGAAATAGAATTAAAATAATATGAGTCAATCCGTAAGCAATCTAGCCAATGCGGCTATGAGAGTCTACGACAAGGTTGTTCACGATCAAGTTTTTAAAAAGAATGTCTTGTTCATGAATATCTTACGTAATGTTGCTCAAGAAATTGGTGCAACTACAAAGTACATTTCTCTTCATTATGATAGAAATGTGGGGTCTGCGGCTGGATCCGAAACTATTGTTTTGCCTACTGCTGGTAATCAACAGTACTTACAAGCTAGTGTGTCGATGAAGTATAACTTCCACACTGTTAGCATCACTGATGTTGCTATTAAAGCTTCAGCTCGTTCTAAAGAGTTTTTGGTTAACGTTCTTGAATCCGAATATCAAGGTGCCAAGAATGATATGCAAAGACAGTTAAGTCGTCAAGGATATGGTGTCGGAACTGGTGTTATTTGTCGTGTTAATGATGCGTCTCCGGATGTAACATTAACATTTGATACTCCAATGGTTGGTAAATATCCTATGGATTATTTTTCAGTTGGAAATGGGCTTATGTTCTCAAGTGCGTCTGATGCGGCAACTTCAGCGGCTTATACGACAGTCTCAGCTATCACTGGTAATTATACGATGACTATTGCGGATGCTACTGGTGTTGCTGATGATGACTATGTCTATTTGGCTCATACCAATGGTACAACTCCGACAGTTTCTAATGTTAATGCCGAAATGATGGGTCTTAAAGGACTTATCGATGATGGTACTAATATTGATACTTTCGAAGGTTTAGCCCGTACATCCTATATGTGGTGGCAGTCCTTTGTTGATGATTCAGCTACACAGCGTTCATTAACAGATTCTCTATTACATTCTACTTTCTTGGAAGCTAAAAAGAAAGGTGATCCGAAGTATATTTTAACATCCTTTGATGTTACTTCTGCTTATGGACAACTTTTGACTCCGGATCGTAGATATGGTACTGAGTTAAAGTTGGAAGGTGGATTCTCCGGTGTTGGATTTAATGGTATCCCAATGGTTGCTGATTATGATTGTCCGTATGATGAGGCTTACTTCATTGATCCTTCTACATTATCAGTTGAAGATTTAGCTCCTATGGCCTTCTTAAATGAAGACGGATCTATCTTGGATAGAAGTTCAACCCAACCGATTTGGAATGCTACGCTTCGTTATTATGCTAACTTAGCGAATAAAGCTCCGAATCAATCTTCGGCTCTCCGTGATGTGATTAAATAGTTAATTTAGTATCCCTCCTCGTTATTAATTTAGCGAGGAGGGGGTCAACTATCCCTTAAATATGATAAAAGATAGAAATTTAGATCTATTAGCAAGAAAACAGTATGTAATAATGAAACCTGATGTCGCCGCTAACAGCATTGTTAATGCGGAAGATATTTCTGGTTCTTCAGTTGTTACTGCTACATTAGTAAAGACATTACTTGATTATCCTCGTAATTTACTTTATACATTGGCAGATAACTCTTCTAACACACTCGAAGCTGTCTTTACTACGGTCGGCGAAGATCAGTTTGGAAATGTTGTTTCTGAAGCTGTAACTGTAGATTATAGTACAGCAGCTACAACTGCTGGAACACAAATCTTTTCGAAGATTACTTCTATAATTATTGATGCTACTAATCAAGCTGCTTCTGATACAGCTTCTGTTGGAGTTGTTATCGCGGCTGATGTTGCTTCGTTTGGATTACCAGATAAAATTGGTGCTGTTACTGATATAAAGAATATCGCATTTATTGATAATGGTGTTGTCAAACCTCAAAATATTGATTCAACATCTATCGTAACTGCTAGACATTGCTTTAGACCTGAACAAACTGTCGAAATAATTGATGATTATATCATCACTTATAAAAGTTCGTTTTATAGATAATAAATAAAACTACCTGGTGCTTATTATAGTAGATATCTACTTTCGAGAAATAAGCTAAGTGTCGCGTTAGAACAGCCTTGTAGTTTAACTTAACAAGTATATGAAATTAAAAAATAATACAGAAGAATTTATCGTAGTTTTTTGTGGAAAGGATTATAAAATTCCATCAGGAGAATTTGAAGTTTTTTCTGAAACTTTAGGACTTTTTATTCTTAATAAAGCTAGAAAATGGAATAAAGATATTACTACAGTTACAGAAAAGAAAACTGAAGATATCCGTATTGAAGTTAAATCTAAGATTTCACAAGAAATTATCAAACAGACTAAAGAAACTAAAGTACAAAAATCAGAAGAAAAACAAGATAAATTAAAAAATTCTCAGAAGATTGAAGAACTAACAAATAGTTTGTAGTATGATTCTAATTGATTCAAAACCAGAAAATATTGTTTCTATTCTAGGAACTGGTCAAGAATTATTTATAATAAATAATGCTATTTTAATGCAGATATTTATTAAACCTGAAACTACAACTACTACTTATGATTTTTATCTTGAAGATATCAATGGTAATTATGAATAGTATGAGAGATATAAAAAAGTATGATAAATTACTTAAAGTTAAAAAAAATTTAGATGGTTCTATTCAAATTATTCGTCAAAGTCCATTTAATAGTCAAAAGGAATTCGAAATCATAGAGATAAAGAATAAATATTCTGGAAGTTTTAGATGGATAATAGATAGATTAATTAAAATGGATACTAGAAAATTTGATATTGTTGGAAAATGTATGCGTAATAATTCAGATATCCGAAATCAAAAAGAAGATGATAGAATGACTAAAGATATCGCAGATTTCTGGGAAGTTGGTGGTGAAAGTATTTTACTTAATTAAAAACAATTTGATCTTTGTTACGAAAGGGGGGCGAATCTAATTCGACTTTCTGAAAGAAAAATTAAATTGTTACAATCATATGTTAATGGATAAACAAGGAAAAATTACTCCAAGACGGGGAATGCCTACAGATGATATTTATTCATCTCATCGTCATGTTGTAAGGTCTGCTGAAACAATACAATTGTATTATTTAAATTCAGGAGTTTACACTATTGATGGTGGTCAGGCAGCCGGAACTTCAGTTTTTGGAAAAACTGCTTATAGTCCAATTTTAAGCACATTTGGATTAGGTGTTGCTTCAAAAGGAAATACATCATTATATTTTACTAGTACAGCACTTACACAAGAAGTAGAGTTAGAAGACGCTTGTTTTGAAGCAATGGATTATAAGACACCCCTTGAAGCCCTTACTGGATTAACAGAAAATTTATCTAATGGGCAGTATGTTGTAGATTATCGTACAGGAAATATTTATGGAAAGAAAGCAACAACAGAATCAACATTAACAGCTGCTAGTTATAGATTAAGTGTTAGGGCGACATTCTCATTTGCTAATTCTGACTGGAATAGTCCGTCTTCTTCACCTTCAAGTTCTTTATCGAGTTCTCTTTCGACTTCTCCAAGTACATCTCTTTCTCCTAGTACATCTCTTTCTACATCATTAAGTTCTTCCATCTCTCCTAGCACTTCGCCTTCGAGTTCTAGATCTACTTCTCCGTCTACTTCATTATCATCTTCACCTAGTACTTCAGAATCTCCTAGTACTTCGTTATCTTCATCCCTTTCAACTTCTCCTTCATCTTCTCCTAGTGCTTCTGAGTCGCCTTCAACGAGTCCTTCGAGTTCTCCGTCGTAAAATAATTAGTTTAATTAGTAATAAATTATATGGAAACATTAAAAACAATCTTAACTTGGTTAAGTGGAAAGAAAAGTATCATTGCTGGTTTAATTACAACGACATCAGCATATCTAGTTACAACTGGTGTAATAGATACTAATGCGGCATTTTATATAAATGCTATGTCGTTACTTATCTTCGGGTCAGCAAGTGTGGCTACGGGAAAATTAGTTTATAATAAAGATTAGAACAAAATTTATGTCAACAGAAGTAGTAACAAATGAAGGATTAGAAAATACTGTTGAAAATGTTCTTATTAGTAAAACTAAAATGATTTATGGAATAATTATAGTAATGATTCCAATTTTAGCATTCTTCTTTAAAATTCAGTTAGATATCGCATTAATCAAAGAAAATCATGAAGCTCATATGGAAGCGGCATTGGTTAAAATTTCTAATCTTGAAGATGAAGAACAAATAATAAAAGGAACACTAGTAAGTCAAAATGAAGCTATAATTAAATTATTATTCCTTCATCAGGATGAAATAAAATAATATGGAACCACAAGGCGCATTAAAACCAGTCTTAAAATCCACTGATTTTCAATATGGATTAAATACTGGAATAAAGAGTGTTAAAATGTTTCCGAATGGATGTTTGCTTTATGCCCCAGTATTTGAAAGTCAAATAGGGAGATACTTCGATGCCTATTGGTGTGTGTCAGAATCATTTGCTAATCAATGCGAGGTATTCTTTGATAGATGGATAGAATTAGGAACAATGCATGATAGTAAATTAAATTGGCTTAAAAAAAGTCCATTCTGGTTAAATGGAAGAGTAAGATTTTCTAATAGATATTTAGCTATAAGATCAGGAACAGATCCTAATTATGGTAATTCTGGGGGAAATGTAGCATATTGTGCGAGACACGGAGGTCTTGCCCCTCTTGTTCTCTGTGATTGGAATCTCGAAGAAAAAGACCCAATAAAGAATACAAAGGCTAATTTATATGATGAATCTACTATTAATCCAGAAGCCGATAAATGGGCTAAAGAATTCTCTGAAATCTTTGATATTCAGTATGAATGGGTTAATCTTCAAGACTTGGAAAAAGCTAGTCAAGAAGGAGTAGTTCAGGTTTATATATTGGCTTGGTATAAGAACGGAGATAAATATTATAGTCCACAACCAGGAAAATCGGGACACGCCATCGGATTTGGGCAATATTCTTCTATTACTATTATTGATCAATATCAGCCACAGTTTAAACAAATCAGAGCAGTTTCAGATTTTTATCCAATAGCATTAAAAATTAATATAACAGAAAAATCTATGGAAAAGCCAGAATTAAAAAATAATACATTAGTTCAATTAGTTTCAGGTGTGGGTGGGTTTGGAATGTATCTTGATGGATTTATTTTCGTCGATGATGTAGCTAAAATACTTGCTACCTGGTTAGTAAGAACAAACGGAAAGACGGAAGGATTAATTAAACCTCTTATTCAAGAGCAATGGGATATGTTTGAAAAAAAGAATTTAAAAGATGAATTAATTTAATCTTATGATATCAGTTATAATTCCAAGCTGGAAAGATCCGTTATTACAAAAAACGATAGATTCATTACTTGAAAATTCAGAAGGAGAAATAGAAATTATTGCTGTTTTTGATGGATATATTCCTGAAGTTCCTTTAAAAGAAGATCCTAGAGTTAAAACATTACATCTTGGGAAAAATAGAGGAATGAGAGGCGCTATTAATGCTGGTGTATCTATAGCAAGCGGGGAATTTATAATGAGAACAGATGAACATTGTTCATTTGGAAAAGGATTTGATAAAATCTTAACTGGAACTTTTGAAGATAACTGGATAGTAACTCCTCGAAGATATTTTCTTAATCCGGAAAAATGGGAAGTAATGGATATTGTTCCTGTTGATTATGGAGATTTAAAGATTGTTGAATCTGGTTCTGGAAAGAAGTTTAGTGCAGTAGAGAACAAGAAACTTGCTGAAGAAAGAAAAGATATAATGATTGATGAAACTTTTGGAATGCAAGGAAGTTGTTGGATAATGAAGAAATCTTGGTGGGATAAAGTTATTGGTGAATTACAAACTGAAGGATATGGACCACTTTATCAAGATAGTCATGAAATGGTTTTTAAGACTTGGAAGGCTGGCGGAAAATTAATGGTTAATAAAAATACTTGGTACGCACATAAACACAGAGATTTCAATAGAACACATAATAATGGAACAAAAGAAAATCCGTCAAACAATGAAGCTTGTTTTAAGTATTCTTTGGATATGTGGGGAGATTATTATAATGAATTAAAACAAAATGGTAGATTTAACTATAATATTTCTAACGAATAATAAAGTTCCTAAAGAATGGGCAGAATATCATTGGAATATATTAAAGAATGCGGCTGGTGAATATCCTATACTTACTATTTCTAGAATACAAACAGAACATACTAATATCCTACAAATAGAACCTGAAAGTAGTTCGAATATTTATTGGCAAGTATTACAAGGAGCTAAGTTAGCAACTACTGAATATATCGCAGTAGCAGAGGATGATACACTTTATACTAAAGAACATTTTACTAGATTTAGACCAGAAAACACGTTTGGATATAATATGACGAGATGGACGCTGTATACTTGGGGAGAACCTATTTATTCTTTAAAAAACTTTATAAGAACTAACGCAGTTTTAATTGCTCCCAGAAAATTAGTTATAGAAGCGCTAGAGGAAAGATTTGCTAAGTATCCACATGATATGAAGAATATACCATCAGCAATGGCGGGAGAATTAGGATATTATGAATCTAGATTAGGAGTAACACCAAGAAAGGTAATGGAATTTAAAACAATAGAACCAGTTGTACAATTTGATCACGATTATTTTACCGGAGATAACTCAGGGAAGGGATTAGAAAGAAGACATACAAAAGAACTTGGAACTATCAGAGCTTATGATATTCCTATTTGGAGAAAAGCAGAAGATTTAGTAAAAAAATTTAAATAATATGGAAAAGAAAATAATACCAGATATGACTGTTATATATTTAACAGCTAATCTGATACCAGAAAAGTTTGCTAATTTTCAAAGAGATATATTATTAGAAGCAATAGGATATACACCTTTAATAAGTGTATCAAGGAAACCATTAGATTTTGGTTTAAATATTATAGATGACGGTAAAAAGTGTACTCATAATATTTATGTTCAGATGTTACGAGCTGCTAAGATAGCTAAGACAAAATATGTAGCAGTGGCAGAAGATGATGCTCTTTATCATGAATCACATTTTACTTTTCATAGACCTGCTGACGATGTATTTGCTTACGACCAAAATAGATTAGCATTATTTACTTGGAACGAACCAATATATCACTGGAGAAATCGTCGTAGTAATTGTTCGTTAATCGCTCCTCGTGAACTTCTTATTGAAGCTCTTGAAGAGAGATTTGCTAAATGGCCAAACGGAATTCCTGAAAATATAGTTGGAGAATTAGGAAGAGGAATGGTTGAAAGAAATCTTAAGGTTACAGAAAGAAAATCTGAAGATGTATTTAATAAGTTTTCGATAATACATTTTAATCATGAGGCTGCTTCAGAATTAAGACAAAGAATTCATAGAAAATCGTATGGACCGATAAAGGCGTATGATATTCCGATTTGGGGAAAGGCATCAGATTTAGTTAAAAAGTATGAATAATTTTACAATCGTCTATTATACAGCAAATCGAGAATCTCCAGAATTTGAAAAAAAGATAATTGATAATCTAAAAAAACAAGCAAGCGATATACCAATAATAAGTGTATCGCATAAGCCAATGGATCTATGAAAAAATATTTGTGTTGGTAATGTTGGTTGGTCATACCTTAATGAATGGAGACAGATATTAATTGGTGCTAAAGAAGCCAAAACATCTTATATCATATTTGCTGAATCTGATTTTCTTTATCCTAAAGATTACTTTAAATTAGTTCCTAAAGAAGATTTCTATATCTATAAAAATGTCTGGATTGTAATGGATAGTAAATTTGGAAATTGGTTTTGGAGAAAAAAATCATCAGAAGGTGCTCAGATTTGTAAAAGAGATATATTGATTAAAGAATACGAAAAATATCTAAAAGGACAACCTGAATGGTGGGACGGACCCCTAAATATCGGGAAGGCAGGAAATAGTCCATTAATGAATCTTAAACCATATTTTTTTACTGGAGACCCCTGTGTTAGTTTTAAAACAGGAAATGGATTAAGAAATATAACAAATGTAATAAAAAAAGATAGAGTGAGGGAATTGCCTGTCTGGGGAAATATTAAAAAATTAAGAAAACAATATTATGAGAACAAGTCTGAGAAAAAATTGGACAACCCATATGATGACATTGATCAAAGTTATTCAATGTAGTAAAGGTGATGTTGTCGAAGTTGGTGTTGGTCCATTTAGTACTCCGATTTTACATTGGCTCTGTAAAGAGTATAAAAGAAATCTTATTAGCTATGAAGATGATAAGGAATATTACGATTTTGCTAAGCAGTTTCAGAGCCAAACTCATCGTATTAGATTAGTATCTGACTGGAAGAAATTAGATTATGAAACTAAAAGAGGGGTTATATTTATTGATAATCATCCTTCAATGACAAGAGCAGAAATAGCTATTAGATTTAAAGATACGGCAGATTATATAGTAATGCATGATACAGAACCAGATCACGATAAAGAATATAATTGGGAAAGAGTTTGGAATGTATTTAAATATCAATATCACTGGACTGAATGTCGCCCCTGGACATCTGTTGTTAGTAATTTTAAAAAATTAAAAAGTTTAAAATAATAAAAGTATGAAAGTAAAAATTTATGGTTATGGATGGGTTGGAAAAGCAATGCACACTTTATTTCCTGACGCATTTATTCACGATCCGATTATGGGGATGGAATTTGATTTAAAATGTGATGTAGCATTTATCTGCGTTCCTACTCCTCTTAAAGATGGTAAACTTGATACATCAATTGTTGAAGAAGTAATAACAAATTGTAAAGAAGACTTAATTATTTGTCGGTCAACTGTAATGCCTGGAACTTGTGATAAGTTAGAGAAATTAGGAAAGAATATTGTTTTTCAGCCAGAGTATTTAGGAGAGACTGTTAATCATCCAATGACAGATCAAAAGTCTAGACCATTTATTATTATTGGAGGAAAGCCAGAAAATAGACGAAAGGTTATTGAACTTTATCAAAGATGCTATAATGCTAATGTTACTATTAGACAAGTTAGTAATTACGAAGCAGAAATTATAAAAATGACAGAAAATCGGGCGATAGCATTTAAGGTGGCTCAATGTCAGGAATTGTATGATGTATGTCAAGCAGCCGGTGTAGATTACTATACAATTAGGGATGCGGTGTATGGGGACGACCCTAGATTTAATTTATGGTTTACATTTATCTATCCAGAAGCAAGAGGTTTTAATTCTAAATGTATTCCAAAGGATGTATATGGTTGGGCAAGCTGGGCTGAATCTCAAGGATATAAACCAGAACTTACTAATAAACTATTAGAAGTAAACGAAAAATTATTATGCCAAAATTGTCAATTTTAATTCCTAGTAGGAATGAGATGTTTCTTGGAAGAACAGTTCAAGACATTTTAGAACATATTGAAGATGATACGGAAGTTATAGTAGGACTTGATGGTGTCAAAGACAATTCAGAAATATTAAATGATCCTAGAGTAAATGTTATTTATTCTTCAGTTTCGATAGGACAGAGGGCAATGACAAATTTATGTGCTAAGTTATCTAGAGCAAAGTATGTTATGAAAGTAGATGCTCATTGTTCATTTGATCAAGGATTTGATAAAAAATTAATAAACGAAATGAAGGATAATTGGACTATGGTTCCGACAATGAGAAATTTATGGGCTTATGATTGGAAATGTTATAAATGCGGTTGGAAAAAATATCAAGGTCCGACCCCAGAAGTTTGTCCTGATTGTGGAGAAACAAAAAAAATAAGAAGAAAAATGATATGGATTGGAAAATTAAAACCACAAAGTAATTCTTATTGCTTTGATCAAGATCCACACTTTCAATATTTTAATGAATATACGAAAAGAGAAGAATATAAGAAGATGTTAGAAGAAACAGGATTGACCGAGTCAATGTCATTACAAGGTTCTTGTTTTATGCTAACGAGAGAAAAATATTGGGAACTTAATATATGTGACGAAGCAATCGGTAGTTGGGGGAGTCAAGGAATCGAAGTAGCTTGTAAAACTTGGCTATCAGGAGGGAAGGTAGTTGTTAATCATAAAACCTGGTATGCCCATATGTTTAGAACTCAAGGAGGAGATTTTAGTTTCCCATATGATAATCCTGGAAGTAAAGTTCAGAATGCTAAGAAAGTTGTTAGAGAGTTATTTTATGATAATAAATGGAAAGGACAAATCTATCCTCTAAGTTGGTTGATAGAAAAGTTTTGGCCCGTCAAAGGATGGGAAGAAGATGCCTTTAATAAACTTAAGTCTTGGCCTTTAAAGAAATAAAATATGGCTTGGGGAACATTCAACATAAGTGACGCATCATACGATACTAAAAATATATCGGTTGCCGCAAAAACTGATAGCCTATATAATTTATTTTTTAGTCCTAATGGATTAAATTTATATGTAGTAAAAGGAACTGATTATTCTGTTTTTCAATATTCATTATCTGTTGCTTGGGATATTTCTACAGCTAGTTATTTAACATATAAAAATAACCTAAATCAAAGTTCTTTTTATAATAGTTTATTTTTTAGTCCTGATGGAACTAAAATGTTTATGTGCGCTAGTAACACAATGTATCAATATTCTCTTTCAACGGCTTGGGATATTTCTACAGCTAGTTATGCTAATAAAAGTTTAGTAGTTTCCACGGGAGTTGATGTTTCTTCTTTCACGATGAGTTATGATGGAACGAAACTTTACGTTAATAGGAGTGCCAATGTTTATACTTATCAATATTCTCTTTCAACGGCTTGGGATATTTCTACTGGGTCATATAGTAATAAATCGCTAAATCTTTCTTCAAGAACGACCGTAATTTATTCAATGTTTTTTAATGATGCTGGAACAAAATTGTATGTTGCTGGATATAATGCGATAGTATATCAATATTCTCTTTCAACGGCTTGGGATATTTCGACAGCTAGTTATGACACGAATTATATAGATTTATCTCCTCAAATAGACTATAACTGTTCTGCTATATTTTTTAGAATGGATAATGGAAGTAAGATGTATGTTGCTAGAGTTAGTAATTCTACAATATACCAATACACAACGTATAATCCGTCTAGTTCAAGTAATTCTCCGTCATTATCTCCTAGTTCGTCAGTTTCGCCTAGTAATAGTCCTAGTAAATCACCTTCTTTAAGTCCTTCTAGTTCTAATAGTCCATCGCAGTCTCCGTCTCAGTCGCCTTCTTTGAGTCCGTCTAGTTCGGTAAGCCCAAGTTCTTCAATATCACCATCAACATCAATTAGTAGTTCACTTTCTCTTTCACCTTCAACAAGTTTAAGTACCAGTCCTTCTTCTAGTATTTCTTCATCTATAAGTCCATCGACAAGTATATCGTCTTCTATATCAGAAAGTATCTCAAGTTCTTTATCCACTTCTCTATCCACATCTTTAAGTTCTTCAATCAGTCCTTCTTCCTCGATATCAGAAAGTATCTCAAGTAGTTTTTCTGGGTCTGTTTCATCTTCTATTAGTCCTTCGACTTCAATTAGTGAATCTCCTTCTTCTTCAATATCCACATCATTATCAAGTTCAATATCACCATCAACAAGTCTTAGTTCATCTCCCTCTAGAAGTATATCAGAATCTATTTCCTCTAGTGTCTCTCTTTCTCCTTCAGAATCAATAAGCCATTCTATTAGTTCTAGTCCTTCTAGTTCTATATCAATATCCATTTCAAGTTCTCCAAGTTTCTCTGTTTCTCCTAGTACTTCTCCTTCAAGTTCTATTTCTAGTTCTAT
>Ga0172381_10000575_pt1 | contig 44404 bp, 50 predicted proteins | sample Leawel6488metaG_FD_119754 | JGI IMG/M metagenome (GOLD analysis project Ga0172381, IMG submission 119754) | Leachate microbial communities from a municipal landfill in Southern Ontario, Canada - Leachate well 64-88 metaG | ecosystem: Engineered > Solid waste > Landfill > Unclassified | place... | reverse complement strand
GCCCTTAATTATCTGACTCCTAATGAGTATTTAGAGAAGATAAAAGAGAGTGGAATCAGAAGAAGAGAAATAATTAGTTTGCAGGCTTAGGTGTATCACATGTATCTGAACCTAGACAGTCGGTCTTGAATTTGCTCGGGCAATAGGATTCGAACCATAAGAAACAAGAATGAATTGGCGGTCCTAACCGGATTCGAACCGGTGTTCTTAGATTGAGAATCTAATGTCCTAGGCCTCTAGACGATGGGACCAATACAATATCTAGATATCACATATATTACTCTTTGTCCAAAGTTGTGGTAGTGATTGTATCGTCATAATCAGGTGGAATTTGCCAGTAATCAATTATGTATTTAGCTAGGTCGTGAAAAGTAGGCACAGCTGAATATTCTGATGTTTTTGTAGCAGTTGGATTGTTCAATTTTACAAGAATAATGAATTTAGGATTTAAAGCTGGAGCAAAACCCATAAATGTTTGCCAGGTATGTTCTGAATATCCCGACTTATTTATCCCTAAGGAGCTGTAAGGAACTTGAGATGTGCCTGTTTTTCCCCCAATCCAATATCCTGGAATCTTAGCTAGGTGTCCAAATCCTTTTTCAACCACATTAACAAGCATATTTTTCATCGTAGTGCTTGTTTCTGGAGAGATAACATTTTCTCTTACAACTGTTGGTTCTATTTTTTTCTCTTTTCCATTGGCAGTTATGCTTTCAACTATATATGGTTTGTATAATTTTCCTCCATTTACAACAGTAGAGAAAGCTCTGATCATTTGCAATGGTGTTATCCCAACTCCTTGGCCAAAAGAAACATTACCAAAAGTAACCTCAATATGATTATCTAAGGCTTTTTTTAATTCTTTGTTTGATGAAGAAACTTCGCCAGCTAAATCAACACCAGTATTTTCAAATAACCCAAACGATTTTAAATAGTTATAGAATTTTTCATGCCCGATTAAGCTTTCAGCATACATAACTCCAGTATTAACTGAGCCTTGCAAAACTTCGGTCATTGTTATCTTTCCCCATATTTTTTCTGAATAGTTGTATACCTTGTAGGTTCCAAATTGTTTGTATCCTAATTTATCGTCAAAAACAGTATCAGGCGTTACAGCTTTTTCATTGATAGCCATGGACATAGTGACTGGTTTAAAAATTGATCCAGGTTCAAACAGTTTTTGAATGCAAGAATTTTGAAAAGATTCCATTGATGCATCTTGATAATCATTAGGATTAAAATTAGGATTTTGGGCCATCGCAATAATTGCTCCTGTATTTGGGTCCATAACAATGATTTCTCCTCCCTCAGCATCATATTTTTCAACACTTTCATTTAGTACTTTTTCTGCCATGAATTGAATATTGTAGTCGATAGTCAATTTTAAAGAAGATCCATTAAGAGAATCTTTTTCAGAAAGCTTAAAAAGAAAGCTCCAAGGATTCTTTTCTGTTTTTGAAACAGCTTCTTCTCCTTTTATTTGATCATCATAATATCCTTCAAGACCGTATTGGCCCAATCCTTCTTGATTGATAAAGCCAATAAGTTGAGAAGCTGTTTTTTCGCTTGGATAATATCTTTTAGTTTTATATCCGATATGAACTCCGTCTAAACCTAATCCAGATATTTCATCAGCTTTGTCTTTATCTATGTTTTCTTCTACAACTTCAAAAAAACTTCCCTCTTTATTCATTAAAGCTAAAAGAGAGTCTGTATTTTTTCCAGTTTTCTCGGCTAACATTTGAGCGGTTACTTCTTTATCTTTTATTTCTTCAGGAGAAACAAAAAGATAGGGTTCTTTTTCAGTCATCGCTAATATTTCCCCGTTTTTAAAAGTCACCTCTCCCCTTTCTCCCTGAGTCTCAGACAATGATGTTTGTTGTCCCTGAGCCATGGCTTTATAGTATTCTCCTTGATTTATTTGTAAATAAAATAAGCGGGATAAAACTATCCCTCCTATTAAAAAGACGATGACAATAACGATGTTTATTCTTAGGTTGTTATTAGACATAAGAACTATTTAGAAGCAACGGAGGCATCGGAAATAACGATGTAATTTAGCTTGCTTACTTTTTCGAAGCCTGCTCCTAATACTTTTTCTTCGATATTAATAAGATTTCTGCTTTTTGAAACAGAAAGCTTCAATTCAGCTACTTCTTTCTTCAATTCCTTGATAGATGTTTCTTTTTCTCCCTTGATATATCCTGACTCAGTCAATTTTACCACTTGAAAAACATAAAAGCAAACTAAGGCCAAAGCTATCATTGTAATTATCATGAAAAATCTTTGTGAATCGTTTTTTGCTATAGTCATGTTTTTATATTTTTATGGCTGCTCTTAATTTAGACGATCTACTTCTGGGATTAAGAGAAACCTCTTCGCCCGTGGGAACAATCGGCTTTTTAGTTATTATTTTTACCTTCCCTTCTTTTTCCTGTTCTTTTAAGAATTCTTTAATAATTCTGTCTTCTAAGGAATGAAATGAAATTACTACTAGTCTTCCTTCTTTTTCTAATAGGTTTAAAGCCTCTGGAAGCGCTTTACGGAAGTTATCTAGCTCATTATTGACTCTAATGCGAAGCGCTTGGAAAGTTCTGGTAGCAAAGTGTGTTTTGCTGTGGTGATACCATCCCGGAGTCGCTTCTTTTATAATACTCACTAATTGTAAGGTGCTCTTTATCTTTTCTCCTTTTCTTCTTTCGATAATCTTTTTTGCTATCTTTTTACTGAAATCTTCTTCGCCGTATTCTTTTAATATTTTTTCAATCTCATCTTCCCTCCATTCATTTAATATTTCTTCAGCTGTTAATCCAGTTGAGTAATTCATTATTAGCGGTTCATCTTTATTAAAGCTGAATCCCCTTTCTGCGCTGTCCACATGATAAGAAGACATTCCGATATCAAACAATATTCCTTTTACTTTATTGAATCCATTTTCTTCTGCAATTTCTTTAATATTAATATACGAATCATTTATTGGGATTAATCTTTCTATTTTTTCTTTTTCTATCTTTTCAAATATTTCTTTATCTATCTCTATTCCTAACACTTTTCCATTCGGTCCATTCCTTTTAAGTATTTCTCTCGTATGTCCTCCCCCATTCAATGTGCAATCAATGTAGTTACAATCGGGTTTAACATTTAGAGATTCAATAACTTCTTTTAATAATACTGGTATGTGCATCTTATATTCCTAATTCTTTTAATCCTTCAGCCATGTCTTCAACTTGAGTGTTGGTTGTTTGTCCGTATTTCTTCCAAGCATCTTCATCCCAGATTTCAATCCTGTCGTATAGACCAGCAATAACTACACTTTTGTTTAATTTGGCATATTCTTTTAAATAGTCAGGAATAAGAATTCTTCCTAAGCTATCAACCTTAACATCCATCGCTCCGGCTAACATTACTCTTGCAAAACTTCTAGCATTTGATTGTGATAAAGGAAGCTTGCTTAATTTATCAGCTAATTCATTCCATTGTTTTTGTGGGTACAAAAAAAGGCATCCATCAATTCCTCTCGTTATGACAGCGCCTTCTGATAGAACACTTCTAAATTTAGTAGGGATTGTTAATCTCTTCTTTGGATCCAAATTGTAATTGTATTGGCCGATTATCATAATATTGGTTATCCACAGGGGTTTTGTGTTTTCCACACTTTCCCCCACTTATTAACACTGTAAGACCATTTTACACCACTCGAAAAAACTTGTCAACCACCCGTCAACATCTCAAAAAGCCTTTAATCTAAAAGGTTTTTAGCGGTTATCCACAGGTAAACAAAAAATACCCGTTTTGGGTATTAACTTAAAAGATGAATTTTATTCTTACTTTATCCCCACTAGCCCATTTTGGTAATCTTCCGTAGTTATTTGTCCGCTAGTTAAAAGTTTATTTAATCCGGCATAATATTGTTCTTTGATTTGCGAAGTAGAAATAGCAACATCAAAAATCCTAACATCATCTATTTTGCCTTTGGTATAATAAGTAGCGCTATAAGCAATTCCAATTCTTGTTATGCCGAAAACAAGACTTGGAGCACTGTTATTAGTTAAGGCAACAACGCCGTTTCTGTAGAGCTTGGCTGTTGTTCCACTATAGGTTGCCGTCCAATAATTCCAACCATTATAAACACTATCGACAGTGCCACTAACGATAGTTACCTCTCCAGTTCCTGTTACTTTAACAGTGGTTCCATTGTTATAAAACCAGACATATGATTTTGTTTGAGTACTTAAATCACCTATTGGCATATTTCCATCAGCTGTTTTTGCTTGAATATTAGCCCAAAAAGCAATTGTATATCCAGTAGTTGGAGATAAATTAATTGCTGATGTGGTTGATAAGTAATCAGTGATGCCGACTGAGTTAAAATCTAAACAAGAATTATTAACACAGTTATTGCTTGTTCTAACTAGTGGAGTCCCATTTATTGTTCCATTATTACCACCCCAGCTATCTTGCGCATAGGTAGTATCAGCGGCTGTTCCATCGGCTATTCCCGTACCATCAAATTTATATTCAGAAACAAGATCTAACATTAAAGAATTTCTTAAAGAATTGGAAAATACCTGAGCCTTAGCAACATTAGCCTTATTGGTTACTCCTCCCATTGAGACAACAATCAAGCCAGACAAAATACCAATGATAGCTATAACCACCAACAATTCAATCAATGTAAAAGCTCGTTTGATTATTTTTTTCATTGTCTTGCAACTGCATTAATTTTTTCGATATAGTCTTTTTCATTAATCCGACCTGAAGCTAAAAGTTTATTTAATCCGGCATAATATTGTTCTTTGATTTGCGAAGTAGGGATAGCGGCATCATAAATACGAATATCGTCAATTAGTCCAGTAAAATAAAGTCCTGCATTACTGTTATACCCGATATAATTTTGTGCGCTTCCTAGGCCAAGACCGCTAGTTCCGCTATTAACACTAACGCCATCGATATAAAGACTGATAACGCCAGAAGTATTGGTACAAGCAACATAATGCCAAGCATTCGAAGAAGCATTGCTATAATTAACTGCAACATAAGAGGTTCCATTGTAATATCCACATACGATTGTATTCGAATTAAAAATTATTCCATTACGATTTGCAGAAGCATCAGAGATGTTTATAATCGTTCCACTGGTTCCTCCTGTTTTTTTAAACCAAGCTGTCATTGTATAGCCTCCTGCGACTATGATGTCTGGAATATAAGAAATATCAACGCGATCATCTATTCCATCAAAGCTTAAGCAAGAACCATCAACGCAATTAGATCCTGTTTTCCAAACAGGGAGATGAGTTGCACCGACTAAGGTTCCTGTGTTTCCTCCGTTCCAGCTATCTGCTGCTGTACTTCCAGTATTTTCATTAAACTTCCATTCAGAAACAAGATCTAACATTAAAGAATTTCTTAAAGAATTGGAAAATACCTGAGCCTTAGCAACATTAGCCTTATTGGTTACACCACTCATTGATACAACAATTAAACCAGAAAGAATTCCAATAATGGCAATGACCACCAATAGTTCTATTAATGTAAAAGCTTGTTTTAATATTTTTCTCATCATAGTTTTATCTCAAAAGTGTTTGAGTCTATTTGAATTTTGCTTCCTTGGGGAATTTCATCATTTAGAAGAGCTCTTGCAATAATATTTTCAACTTTGTCTTGGATGATTCTTTTCATTTCTCTTGCACCAAAAATTGGATCATAGCTTAATTCGACAATCTTATTCTTTAATTCTTCGGTAATAATCAATTGAATCTTCTTCGCTCTCAAATTATCATTCAATTTACTTAATTGTATTTGAGCAATCATTAATAAGTCTTCTTTAGTTAAAGATTTGAAAACTACAGTTCCATCAAACCTATTTACAAATTCTGGCCTGAATGTTCCTTTTTCAAAGATAGTAGAGATAAGCTCTCTTTTGATTTCTGGCATCTCTTTATTTTCTGCTATTGCCTTTAAAATGGTTTGGTAGCCTGCATTAGAGGTAGCGATGATGATTGTGTTAGTAAAGCTGACTTTCCTTCCTAAATTGTCATTAACATATCCTTCGTCTAATACTTGAAGGAAGATATTAAGAATATCGGGGTGAGATTTTTCTATTTCATCTAATAACACTAAAGAGAATGGATTTTCAGATACTTGAGAAGTTAAAATTCCTGGCTGTTCTTCTGAGCCAAGAAGCCTAGGAATATCATCAATTCTTTGGAATTCAGACATATCAATTCTTACCATTTTTTCTTCTGACCCAAAATATGCTTCTGCTAAAGCTTTGGCTGTTTCTGTTTTTCCCACTCCAGTTGGTCCCAAGAAAAGGAAGCTTCCCATTGGTCCTTTTCTGGTTTGTACGCCAGTCCTCGCTCTTCTTAATGCTGAAGATATTTCGCTAAGAGCTTCGTGTTGCCCAATAACTCTTTTATGTAATATATCTTCAAGATTTAACAAGACCTCTTTTTCTGTACTTCTTATTTTTCCTACCGGTATTTTTGTTTTTTCCGAAAGAACTTTATCAATATATTCTGGTAGAATAATATTTGTTTCAGCATCTTTTCCGCTGTAAATAACAGCTTCATCTAAAAGATTGATTGCTTTTTGTGGAAAAGGATAATTAGAAATATATTTTTCAGCTAAATTAATAGTTTCCTTTAAAGAAGTAAAGGGAATAAACTTTTGATGTTTAGTTTCTAATTTAAAAACTTCATTTTCTAGAATTTTTAAAGTTTCTTCATTTCCCATTTCTTCTACTTCTATTTGTTGAAACTGAGCCAATAAAGATGGTTTGTCTTCTATGTATTGATGTAAACCTTTGTAAGAGGTTAAACAGATAGTTTTAAAAGTTGGAGAATTTAAATATGGTCCAATTACTCCTGAAATATCTACGATACCTGCTTTTTGTTTTCCCCCTAGGAAATCATGGAAGTCATTGATTATTAAAATAACGTTGCCTGCATTAGAGATTTCTCTAAAGCATTGCTCTAATGTTTTTTCCATTTGTTCAAAGGAAGTCGTTGTTGAAGAAAGCAATATTATATCAAGCTCTATAAAACGATTATTGTTTACGTTTGGTAATGATTGGCCAATTAGGCTTTTTTTAATTAATCCGTGAATGATATTCTTTCTTCCTACTCCTGGTTCCCCAATGATTAAAGCATTGCCTGCATCTTTTTTTGATAAGATTCTTTCTAGCTGAGATACTTTATCTTTATGTCCAATGATATTTTCAAATCCCCTTCTTTTGACAATATCAGTCCAATCAATTGAATAGTTGTCTAATGTGGGAGTAAAGCCAGCTGTCCAGTCTTTTCCTAGTGATCCAAGTTTAAGTAGATTTTCATATAGCCAGAATTGCTTACTCTTTTGGATTTTTATATAAATTCTTTCTAGCCAGTCATTTATTTCTTCAAAATATTCTTCCTCAATATCTGACTCCGTAATGATTTGTTTTAAATTTGGCTCTACCTTAACTAAAGCAGCAATAACATCTCCTTCCTTTATTTCCTCTCCTTCTCTTTTTAAAGCTATCCTTCCTGCTTCTTCAAAGACAGCCTCAAATTCTTCTCTGGTTATTTGTGTTAAATGATCTTTCGATTCTAATTCTTTCTTCAATCCGTTTAAGTCAATTAATAATCTTGAAAAAATGAAGATTATTCTTTGATTTTTAACATCTAGGAATTTTTCAAGAATTGTTTCGTAATTAGGATATCGTAATCCATTCTTTTTTGAATCCTTATTTGCTTCATCTAAATATTTAGCTGATTTTAAATTAAGAAACTGTGCTAAATTTTCTTTTTTATCAGTTAGGGCCGCTTCTAATGAAATTTTCCTTTTTGGTTTTTTAAGGTATTCATCAAAAAATGAGTTTAAGTTTTTTGTTAAAACAAAAAGAGAGAAAGAAATAATCGTTGTTCCTAAGAGCTGATCAGTATTTTTAGCATTAATACTGTTGAAGACATAGAGTATGAAGAAGATAGCAGCAAGAACCAAAGAGATTTTTTGAATCAACCTAAGGCACCAGAAGAACGATTCTATTTGTGCAACTTCATATATCTCTGTTTTTTCTAGATTAATCATAAGTATTTAAATCCATATATTATTGCCCAAACAAAGAAGAAAGGATAAACAATTGAAGTAAAGAATAGTATTATTCCTAATATCAATACAACTACTTCATAGATTAAGAAGAAAGCAATTAGGAAAAGCCTCATAACAAATCCAATTGCTCTTGTTATAATGTTCGAAAGGAAGACTTCGAGGTATTTAGCAATATCAAATCCTCTACCGTAATCCCATAGGTATCTTCTCCAGGGAGAAAAAAGAGAACGTAGTGTCTCTTTTATTGAAAAGAAGTCGAACCCAAAAGCAAGATAGTTTTTTAAGATAAATAAAACTTTTTGGGGAGTAAGTATTAGCTGCCAATATAGATATTTAATGAAAATATTCATGCTCTTCGGCAAATTTTTATTTCGTTATATTGATTATAACTGTTTTGATTAAAATGTCCATAATTTTAACACTTGACAATAATTTTTCCATAATTATAATGGATAACATCAATAGAAAAAGGTCGGCACTTTATAACAAAAAATAACAAATATTATCTTTTTAAAAAAAGATAAAGTGTTCACAATTAACCTTTAATAAAAATTATGATTTTTGAAGAAAAAACAATCGAAGAAGTATCAATGTTAGAAGAAGATGAATCTTGCGAATGTGGAGAATGTGAAGAAGAATCAGAAGACGTTACTGGAGAATATGACAATGATGATGAATTCTCTGACGACGACGATGATGAAGATGAAGAAGATGATGACGATGACATTGACGATGATGACATTGACGACGACGATGACATGGGAGATGACATTGACGACGACGATGATGATAAAGATGAAGAAGAATAATTTCTAATTAATGGCCCCGCTTTTGCGGGGCTCTTATTGCTTTTTTATCTTTGGGTGATATAATTGATATATAATAATAAAAAACGAGCTATGAACATGAAGTTTGATAGGTGGAAAATTGCCACTATAATTCTCGCAGTTGTTTCTATTTCCCTTGCAGTCGTACTTTTTCAGAATCAGTCAATATTTGGTTCTGATCAAAAAATAGCACAAAAAGCAATTGATTATATTAATAAAAATAAAGATACTTTAACGGGAGGTATTGAAGCAAAACTATCTAGCGTTGATAATGAAAAGATAAATTTAAGAAAAATTACTCTTGAAATATCTGGAACAAAGTATGCTTCATATGTAAGCACTGATGGAAAATATCTTTTCTCTCAAGAGCCGATTGATTTAAACAAAGATTTATTAACAGAAACAGTAGAAAATACTGGAACTGCAACTGATGGAGGATTCAATGAAGCAAAAGATACAGAAGTTTGTACTGAGAATGAGAAGCCAATAATACATTTCTTTGGTTCAACAACTTGTCCTCATTGTCAGTGGGAAGAGCCAATACTTAAGAGTGTAATTGCAGAATTCGGTGATACCATCTCTTATCATGAAAATATTGATTCTGATAAAGATCAAGATGTGTTCTCAAAATACAGCACAGGCTCAGTTCCTACCCTAGTAATAGGTTGTAAGTATTACAGAGTTGGATCAGGTGAAGCTAGTGGAGAAGAAGCAGAGAAAACAGCTCTAAGAAATGTTATTTGTAAAGTTACAGGAAATTTACCAGCCAGTGTTTGTGGCGCAGCTGAATAATTAAAATCAAAGCACCCGTAAGGGTGTTTTTGGTTTATTTGCTCCCTCTTGACAAAATTATCAAAATGATTATTATATATTTGTAAGTTAAAAGTTCATTTTATATTAAATAAGAAGATATGTTTGGTGGCTTACTTTAATGGTGTTTATATGCCATTTAAGTAGGTCACCAAATAGTTAGGGTTTTACCTTAGCTAGATGGGAATCCTGATATCGCCCGATGACATTAAGTTATCACCTCCGTAGGAGATGTGATGCCTATGTTCTATCGAAAGCAAACTACCACGAACCAGATGGGTACCGTACGGCAGACAGTTAACGAGTCCGGCTGCAACGTGATCGCCAGCGTCTACACCTACCAGATCGCCTGAACAACTTCGCGACCGTCCCCAGGAAAGGAGAGGAAATTTCCATGATTAGGGCATAGTAAAGGGCGCTTTCGCGCCATACCCAAACTGGGTGAGGATGTATGTCCTCATGCCTATTCTCATTCACCGCTTTGAGGGAGATACGAGACCCAAATTCTGGTGGCCCATTCGCGGCGCTATAAGCCGGCGTTCTTGAGGAAGCGTTTCCGTTCCTATCTAACGACGCCCGCTTTGCCCCATAATGATCGGCCCTTTCTCGTTCCCATGTTATTGTGATTACTCGCCACAGCAATCAGATAAGAGGTATTGCTTATGAAAGCATAATACCTAGGGAGGATTGCCTTGCGAGGCTTGAGAGTGAACAAATCTAGCTGTTGTATTTATCAGCTATAATGGTTTAAGGGTACCAAACTAGGGATATTCATCTGACCGAAAAGCACCACGTGTTGGTTGGAGACAACCATGGTGAAGTTAGTACGCAGACTTCCCTTTAAACCCCTCCCCTAACTTTGCTAAAGCAAATCTTCTTATGTTAATTCGCACGCACCATACAATCTGTTATGGGCGTTTTCTTTTTATACAACAAAAAACTCCGCTTTCACGGAGTCATTTTGTTATCCTTTATTTCAATTCTACAGTAGCACCTGCTTCTGTGAACTTCTTTTTCATTTCTTCGGCTTCTTCTTTCTTAGCATCTTCCTTGATTGTCTGAGGAGCTGTAGCAATAGCGTCAACTAAATCCTTAGCTTCCTTCAATCCTTTCTGAGTTAGGTCTCTTACAACCTTGATGACTTCGATTTTCTTGTCACCAGCTGATGTCAAGACTACATTGAAAGAAGATTTCTCTTCAACTGCTGCACCGGCGGCTGCTGGAGCTGCTGCTGCCATCATTTGAGGAGCGGCTGATACACCAAACTTCTTTTCTAATACTTTTACTAATTCTGCTAAATCCAAAACAGACATTTTTTCTACTTCTTCAACTAACTTTTTAAACTTTTCAGGAACTTCGATTGTTTCCATTTCTTCTGCCATATTTTTATATTTTATTATTTATTATGCTTTTTGATCTCTTATTTGGGAAAGGGCTAATACCAATTTCCTCATATTTCCAGAAAGAACTCCGACTAAGTTTGTCGCTGGAGCGGATAATGTTCCAACCAACATTCCTAATAACTGTTCTTTGCTTGGTAACTCGGCTAATTTGATAACATCGGCCATTTCACAAAACTTGTTTTCTAGAAATCCTCCTAATATCTTAGCGTTAACATTCTCTTTAGAGAATTGATAAACTATTTTACTGGGAGCAATTTCGTCTTCGTAACCGAATACCATTGCTACTTCTCCTTCTAATTTATTTGTTTTGAGCTCTACGTTCTTGTTTTTTAGAGCTATTTCCATCAAGCTTTTCTTGGCTACTTTCATTTCGCTACCTTCTTTTTTAAGGTTTTCTCTTAATTTAGCCAATTCCTTAACTTTAATCTTACTGAAGTCCATGAAAACGATTGACTTCTGCTTTTCGATCTTGTTCTCAAGATCAGTAATGATTTTTTGCTTTTGTTCTCTTGTTAATGCCATATAATTAAAAAATCTGTGATTCCACAGACGACCTAACACAATATTGCTATTGCTTTTTCCTCAACAGGACTTATAAATGCCTGTTTTCTGTGGAATTATTTATTTATACTCTGATTATATCTATTTTCAGCTTTTTGTCAACTCGTTAGCGATAGTTTCCCCGAATTCTTGCGCAAATTCAGCATTTTCAGCAGTTATGATATTATCGTCTATTACAATAGCGCTTCTTTGGTAAATTCCATCATTTAGCTGGATAATCTTAATAGCCGATTTATCCATATCCGTTGACCAGACTGTTGCTTTCTTCCCCGCTAATACTCCGGCCTTAGCTAGAATAGTTGGAGCAATACAAATAGCTGCTATTATTTTTTTCATAATCATTGCTTTTCTTATGAGGAGATAAGTGAGCTCATTATCTAATAGCTTTACTGCTCCCGAACCTCCAGAAAAAACGATAGCGTCAAAATTATCAATATTTAAATCGCTAATTAGAATATCTGCTTCGGCTTCCCCACCGAACTTCCCAATCGCCTTAGGCTTATCACAAATTGTTTTAACAGAAATTCCTTTCTTCTCCAAAACCTCTTTGGTGATAAAATATTCTTCATCGCGGAAGTTCTCTGAAGCTATGATAATGGCTACTTTTTTCATATACAAACATTATATCACTATATTTGTATAAAAAAAGAGGACAGCTATACTGTTGTTACCATCTTTTCAAATTCTACTTTATTCCCTTGATTGATAACGCATTCTAGCGGTTCTTTAATATATAGATATTCCTTGAGGATTATAGTTGCCTCCTCATAGTTAAGCTTGTTAATATCTGTTATGGATAGTCCTGATGGACAGACTCTTTTTATGATTAATTTCTTTTTACTATGCAATACTTTTATCATTGTAATTTTTACTTGGAAAATATTATCTTCAAGATATTTTTCTTCTTCTTTCTTTAATATTTTTTTAATATTTTCCAAGAATTCATCATCCGACATATTTGCTAGTTCTTCAGTAAGTTCTTTAAGTTCTCTTTCATTAATCATAGTAATCTCCAATAGTTGTAAAACAATGCTAAGTATGTTTTATCATGGATAAAAAAAGAGGGCAACTGCCCTCTTCCACATATTAACTTTCAACTTCTTGTCTTTCTTTTCTGGCCATTCTCCAATGGAGAAGATATATTGGGAATGCAATTAATATCATGGTTATAGCATCAAGCATCTTTTTCTGTCTTTCTGATTTATAGCAGGCATCTCCTGCGTTGTTTGCCTTCCAGTTTTCATAATCCTTAATCATATTATCTATTTGAGTTTTTTCATCCACAGTTAATGCTGGGCTTGATTTTAATTTTTCAGCATCAATTGCTGAATAGTAATACGGTTGGTTATTGCACATATTGTAATCTCTTTTTTCAGCTTCTGGGAAAACATAGGCTTTAAGAGAAGTATTAATTAAGTTCCCCATTCCTACCGCAAAAAATATTAAAGCAATTAATGAAACAGTATAGAGGTAAACTGTCATTACTATTTTTGTTGTTTTAGTCATGTATGTATTATTAATTATTTATGGATTAATTATACCAAAGTTTTATTGAGTTGACAAATATTATAATTATGTCTGAGGTATAAAGATGACGAAGATTAAAGGAGGAACCCCAAATGGGCAAAGAAATGGAGCAATCCTTAAATCAGTTATCGAGAATCGACCCCCTATATTTTTATTTCTGGTAATTCTTCAGGCAAAAGCATAGAAGAAAAGATAGTTACTATAAAGGAGGAAAGAATGGTTAATAATAAATTAACAATAAAGCTATTCACGGTTGTATACTGGAAAACATTAACGATGATTAAAGATATTCCTGAAATATAAAGAAAGAATTTCCAATCTCTCCATCTGTTAGCCCTAAATATTTTTTTATCTATTTTGTATTTAACAATATAGGCAACGATTATCAACATTGTTGAAATAATTGAAAGTTGAAAAAAAGAAATTAGCGAAGCTGTTATTTCATTAGCTGAAAAAGTCATGGCTCCCCCATAAGTCATACTGATTCCATCAAGTTGGCTGTTTATATTCTGTTCTGTCATCGAGCCATTAATTAGAAAAGGAATAGCATAGATGGAAAGAATTGAAGAGATAAGGCAGATTAAAAGAAAAAGAACGATATTGTTTTTGAAAATATTTATTCCTTTTGATATTCTTTGTTGAATATTTTCCATTTATTTATACCCTATTAATATATGATAATTATACAATTTAAACAAACAAATTGAAATAGGACAAAAGAAAAAAAGAGATTATCTCTTTATGGTATTAGCAAGATGTTAGGTGGTTGTGTTCACGATTGCAAAGACTATTGTAGCCGTCGAGATTATCATCGTCATCGTCATATTGACGATTGCGACGATATCGATCGTCAACGATAACAACATAATCATTTTTATCGACGTTGTAAGATCGATAATAATGATAGTCTTTTTTAATAGTAACATGAGCCTTTCCTGTGACACCTTCTGCTTTTGCGTAAATGGTAACTGTTCCTGAGCTGCTGGATACAAATAGCCCATTTTTATTAATAGAACCGTCACCAGTTCCACTATCGCTGACGGACCAGGTAATCTTTTTTCCAGAAAGATAATGGTCGTTGCTGTCGTAAGCTTTAGCCTTAAATTGAATAGGATATCCAACGGTTTTTTCTGCACTAGAAGGTGAAACATCTATATATGATATTTGTTGTGAATGATCTACGACCGTTCTGGTTGTAGTTGTTGCAGTAGGCGGACATTTGCTTGAAATGCACCCTGCTGAAGCGATGCAAAATACAATTAATATAACAAGTAAAATGTTCCTCATTTCCAACCCCCTCCAATCTTGAAGGTATTGACAGTATACCTTTATTATTTTTTGGTGTCAATGGTTAGATTGTAACAAAAAACCAAGCTCTGTATGAGCTTGGTCTTGTTTAGAGAAATTAGATACGACTAACGTTTGTTGCGTTTGGTCCTTTTGGAGATTCTCCCTTCTCAAAAGATACTCTGTCACCTGCTCTCAACTCTTCGTAGCTTACGCCTCTGAGTTCATTGCTGTGAAAAAATAAATCTTTTTCTTCTCCATCAACTGTGATGAATCCGAATCCTTTGTCTGTTAGGTTTTTGATTGTGCCTTCCATGATTTTAAAGTTTTAATTTGATTAATGTTTTAAGGTTTTATCCTAAAGCTTAGTGTCTTGAATAATCTCGACTAAATACTATTAAGCAACTATCTTACAGACATAATGATAGCATTTAAAGAAAAATCGGTCAACCTTTTTTAGGATCTTTTTTATTTTTCTTCTCCTGTTCAGGTTTTGAAGATGTTTTTCCTCCTTTGTATTTACCCACCTGTCTTTCGTACGAATTCATTTTTCCTATATTTCTCACTGGATGTCTTACAAATAGTGTCATATATTTATTAATTAGCTTTCTCTTTTTCCGTGCATTAGCATATCAACAGCTTGCTTCATTGATCCAGCAAGAGTAGCGTTTCCCGCATTTACAAAAAATATCTGATCTGCATTTTCAATCGTATTCAAGCGATGAGCAATAATTATTTTAGTCGTTGAAGCTGGTAATTTTTCTAATATTTCTTCAAGAAGCTGTTCTGTCAGTGTGTCGACATTAGCTGTTGCTTCATCGAGAATTAATACTTCCGGGTTACGTAAAACAGCTCGAATAAAGGCGATTAATTGTTTTTGTCCTAAGCTTATCGTATCTCCACTTGAAGACACTTCTGTGTCAATTCCTTTTTCAAAATTATTAAGAAGATTAAAAAGATTCAATTCTTTTAGAGCCTCTATTAATTTTTCTTTTGAACAATGAAGATATTTTTCATTTCCAGAAATAATATTATCCATAATGGTTCCAGAGAAAAGATATGGATCTTGAAGAATAAATCCTATCTTTTGTGTGCGGTCATTAGCTTTGTAAGAGCGAATATCTAGTCCATCAAGCAAGACCAATCCTTCGGTTGGATCATATAATCTAGCCATCAGTGAAGCAGTAGTTGTTTTGCCCCCTCCAGTTGGGCCAACAATGGCATAAGTCTTTCCTTTTTCTAGATTAAAATTAATATTATGCAAGACTTCTTTTCCATCAGGATACGAAAAAGAAACATTTCTAAATTCTAATATAGATTTTTTATCAAAACTTTCCGAAGCTATTATTGGCATATTTGACTCTAAGTTAAGAATTTCTGAAATACGTTCAACGCTTGCCAGAGCTAATTGTAGTGATGACCAAACCGAAGCTATCTGTCGTAAAGGGTTGTAGAAATTATTAACATAAAGCAAGAAAGCTATTAATAAACCAACCGTAAGATTACCTTGAGTGATAAGATAAATACCAAAAGCTAAAACAATGACTTGAGCAATATTCCCAGCTAGGGTGTAAATGGGTAAAAAAATATTAGAGGCGATACCAGAGCTTATCGATGCTTTGTAATTATCATTATTAACTTTTTCAAATTTATTACGGAAGTAATCAAGACGGTTAAAAGCAACAATTACTTTAAAATTATTAAAGCCTTCTTGGATTTCCGCGCTCATTGCTCCCAATGTTTGCAAGCTCTTTAAATTGGTTCTTCTTACCCAACTGGAAAGCATTTGCGTTGCTATTAGCACTCCTATTGCTGGAAGCAGTGAACTTAATCCAAGACGGATATTTAAAACCAAAAGAAATACTCCTGCTCCAATGATAATCATAATGTTGTTTACAAACTGCATTAGAGCTTGCGAGAAGAATTGATTTAATTTATCAGTATCATTATTAATACGAGAGATAAGGTCGCCTGTTTTGTTTTGATCAAAGAATGCCACTGGCAATTCTTGAAGCTTGTTAAATAAAGCATTACGAAGATTAAAAAGCATTCTTCGCCCTACTCCTCCCATCGTAGCCATTTGAATATAGGTTGAAAAAAGATTAAGAATATACATTAAAAGAAGAACCGCAGAGAATATCAATACTCCTTTGAGATTGCTAGTTTGAATATATTTATCAATAATGTCGCTGATAATAATAGGAGCATAAAGAGTTGTTGCTGAGCTGACTAAAACAGCGACAAAAGCAAAGAATATATTTTTCTTTTCATTGGTTAGAAAAGGTAGTAGATGTTCAAAAGCTGTATGAAATACTCCTACTTGTTCATTATTGTCGGTTTTAAGTTTATAATTCATAGGCGTTGATGCTGCGTTGAGATTTATATATCTGAACATATTCTGGAGAAGTTTTCATTAATTCTTCATGTCTTCCCATCGCTAATAATTCCCCTTCCATTAAAAGAATGATTTTGTCGTAATTATCAACCGAAGCGATTTTTTGAGCCACTGAAATTAAAGTTAAATTAGGATAATTTTTATCAATATTTTTAATTATTCTTTGTTCGGTCATAGTATCAATCCTAGCAGTAAAATCATCAAGGAAAAGAACCTTTGGATTTAAAGCCAGAGCTCGGGCTAGCATGATGCGCTGTTTTTGTCCTCCCGAAAGACTAGTTCCCCTTTCTGAAACAACTGTATCTAATTTTTCTGGCAAAGCTTCTATAAAATCATTAAGCTCAGCCGTATTAATAGCTTTTTTAAGAGTTTCATCGTTTACAATATTGCTGAAAGCAATGTTTTCTCTTAAAGTCATATTGAAAATAATGCTATCTTGGAAAACAAAGCCAACTTGGCTATGAAAGGAAGCTTTTTCGTAATCATTTATATCTCTATTGTCATATTTTATTTTTCCCGAATTTGATTTTAATAATCCAGTTAAGATGTATAGTAATTGAGTTTTTCCAGCAGCAGTCGGTCCGATAATTGCTGTTTTACTTCCTGCTTTTATATCAAAAGAAACATTCTTGACTACCTTTTTGTCTCCAAAAAGAACAGAAACATTATCAACATTAATATCCCCTTTTATATCTGCAATAATATCTCCATTCTCTTTTTCTTTGGGAGCATTTAATACTTCAAGAATACGTTTATAAGAAGCATCGGCCTGAGCAATGGCACTACTCATAAATCCTAAAAGGATAATGGGAAAGATTAAAATAGCGATATAATTGTTAAAAGCAGTGAAGTTTCCTAAACTCATTGCTCCATTAATAACAAAATAGCCACCAAGAGAAACAACTATTAAAGTAGCGATATTAGAAAGGAAATTAATAATCGGTATTAATCCTGAAAATAGACGCAAGATGCTCATACTGATATTTTTTGCTTCTGTGTTGGCAGTAAAAAATTTCTCTGATTCAATTTGTTGAGCATTTAAAATACGAATTAAAGCTGATCCAAAAATACTTTCATGAATTATTTTATTCAACCAGTCAATCGCCTCTTGGGCTTTTTTAAATAGTTTAGTTACTTTTTTTGAAATAAAGAAAAAAGCAATAGCAATAAAGGGCATAACTGCAAGAACAGCTAGAGCTAATTTCCAATCTATTATAAAAAGCATAACTCCCGCACCGATAATTAAAAATACAGAAGAAACTATTGAGGCCAAAGCTAAAGAAACGAATATTTTTATTGCATCAATATCCGAAGTTAAATTAGTTAATAACTTGTCGGGCGTTACCTTGTTTATATATGAATATTCTTGAACAGAAACTTTATCAATAAATTGTTTACGAAGATTGCGAGCAACTATTTCTGAAGTATATGTTTGAACTAAGCTTTGGAGATAAGAAAAAACAAAAATTCCAAAAACTACCAAGAAGAATTCAATGATAATATTATTCAAGCTGAACCCTCCTTTTGTGTAAGTGTCTATTGCAGTAGAAATAATTTTAGGTACAAAAAGATTTAATCCATTAGCAATAAGGGTAAGAAAAATTAAAAGCAAAACTAACGGTAAGTATGACTTAAGGAGTTCAAAAACACTAGATCGATTTTTTTGGTCTACTTTTTGCATGTAATATTCTTTAATATACCATTTTGTATGTTTAATTACAACGTACAAAAAACAAAAAAAGAGCAAAAATTTAGCTCTTTAATATATAAAAAGACCTAGGTTAAATTAATCAGGATAAGGAATGTTAAGCTCATAATCGTTTTCATTAACTTTCCCGCAACTTTCGTATCTATTGTAATTGACTTTTAATACATAAGATGTATTATCTACTCAACCAAAAGTCATTTGACTGTTGGTGGGAGCACATTATGTCATTTTATGAGATTCCTTTAAAACAGAGATTTCCCGTATTTCTCAAAGAGGCCCTCGGCTGTTCGGAAAAAGCGTTTTCAAAGAAGTTGATGGCATTGGACTAATGATCGAGTACGACGATGAAAATGAGCTTACCGTAGAAAACATCAGGAAACATGCCACCCTCGTCGGAGACAGTTCTTGTGTTGTGGAAGCAGAAAATATCCAGGAAGCAATCAGAAAATTCTACAAGAATTGGGATGGAGTCAATGTCGGAGGCAAAGAGGAAACGGCCAAGGCCTTATGGATTGATAGGCCTAAGCCGATTATTGAACTTCCTTATTGTCAGTTTTTAAAAATTTCTGACACTGGCCGATTTATCTGCGGAGAACAAGTTCGAGGAGAGTGTTATGGCAAGAGAGGAATGTGTGTTCTTGAACCAGACATTGATCCTCCTCCAAGTGGTAATTGTCCGATCGACGAACTCGATCTCAAATTTTGCTTATCTCAAAAAGAACTAGCAATCGAAAAGGTTGGTATTAATGGAAGAGAATATCTTTTTATTAATACCAACAAAAAATAAACAACTTTTTAAATTATAAAGCTGTTTTTTTGTTAATTAATATAATAATTTTGTAGGGACGTGGGACATTATCGGAACTTTTTTAAGGGTGGACCTACATAATGTTTGACTTTTACGATAAATATGTTATTCTATGGAAAGCATATTGGTAGGGGGCTTGAAGTTGAACTTTCGAGAATTTCTAGATGAATTTAGTTTTGTAGATTTTAGGCTAAGAATTCTCATATATCTTTGGGAAACAAGACCTAAAAGTTATGAGACAATTAGGGGGGTATCAATTCCCTACCTAAAGGTATCGCCGTTCCTTTTAAGGAAAAACCTATTCCATTCAAAGTATTCGAGAGGAGAGGTGTGGCTTCATAAACTTGATGGACCCTCAATGATATTCATTGCTGGTCCAGATAAGTTTTGGAGATACACTATCTTCCATGAATATTGGGAAGGAAAATTACTCAGAGAGAAAAAGAGCAATAAGCAGATCTTTGAAACTGTATTTTCCAAAATACGGTTAATAAGAGAAGCCCTAGATGCTCCCTCTCCAGAGTTCGTTTCCGAAGAAATAAAAAAAGCTGTCGAAACGACAGTAAACAATTATAATCCGGCAGCTCATGTCGAAGCTATCTTTGAAGAGCTATTGTTAGCTAAAGAAGAATTGCCACATCATGATTTTATTATTCTTCGGGAAAATATTATCAATCGTCTTAAGTGAAATTAAGACGATTTTTTTATTCAATAATCTGCAGGGACGTGGGACGTTATCGGAACTTTTTTAAGATTGAGGTGGACATGAAAAAACCGCAGATTTCTCTTTGGTTTAAAAAATTAAGAATAGATAATTAAAGCATAGAATGTGGCATTTAAAGAACATACGGTTAGTGAGCAGGATTTTATTTCTTTGCAAGTTCCCTTTGCTTGTTCTTCTGCCATCCATTTGTTAATGTTCTCGTCAATGTCTAATTCACTACCTGAGATTATCTTTGCTTTTTCTTCCATAAGACACCTCCTTGTGTTTATTGAAAGATATAATAACATTATTATTCTGTCAATAATTAAAAAAGTTCCAAAGTCCTATCGCGGTTATCATAAAAAATCTTACAGAATAAGGCTTCCTAAATTGGCAGGGGCGGTGGGACGTTATCGGAACCTTTTTAATGTCCGAAAGAATATATGTAAATAACTTTATCTAATCCTAAGATATATGCTTTTGAAAGGAAAGAAATAACAACATACGATATTGCGATGAAAGCCAAAAAACCTACATAGATTAATATTTTTTGACTGTCTTTTTTAAATAAATCTTTTATCGTTACATTTCTTGATAAGTAGGCACACAACAAGGAAATTACAAAAAAACTAAAACCGTATTCCATAGAGTAAAGGGGTTGAAATAATAAAATAACTCCTAGTCCTTTTGCTCCATTTAGGATATTTAAAAAAGCTATAATTTCATACATCAAAATTACTAGGAAAAATATACTATAAAGAAATAGAAAATTAGCTGGAAAATTTCCGATCATTAATTTAAAAGACTTAAATATATTTTCCATTTTAATAAATTATTTATTGTATTAAATTTATTATACTACAATCAAAAGTTAAAGAAAATAATATTATAAATTTGCAGGGACGATGAAACGATATCGGAACCTTTTTAAGGTTGAGTTATCGCTAATTCCCCTATCCTTTTCTGATAGTCTTGCTTAGTAATTTCTCTTTTGGCCAACAAACTATTCAATCCTGCATAATAATTTTCCTTAATTTTAGATAAAGGAACCGCTGCATTATATATTCTAACTCCATCTATTAATCCATTAAAAAATCTTCCCGATACAGCATCATCTCTTCCAATAATTAAATTACCCAAACCAGCAACAATAGTAAAGGCACCGATATCATCTGTTGAAACAATAATTCCATTAATATAAAATCTAATATACCTTCCATCATACGAACCAACAATATGATTCCATTGTCCAGTAGATACATAATTAAGCGTGCCATAATGATGCGTACTGGCAGAATCTTTAAATCTAAGACGAACAGTCGTTGTTCCTGCACCGCCAGTACTTATAGCATAAGTATCTGAAGAATCTCTTCTTAAAAGACTAGCTGGTCCAGCGGAAACAGCTATTCTATTTATCCATATTTCTATACTAAGAGCTGTCGTTACATTTAAACTTGCGTTGTCTGTAACACTAACATAATCATCGACTCCATCAAAATAAAGACATTTGCCTGAAACACAACTTGATTCGGTTCTAACTTTATCTGCTGTATCTGCTACTAAAATATTAGTATCTAATATTCCATTGTTTCCTCCACTCCAAGAATCTCGAATTGTTGTACTGTCTATTGCTGTGGTTAATTCATCAAACTTCCATTCTGAAATTAAATTCAACATCAATGAATTTTTCAAAGAATTAGAAAATACTTGCAATTTAGCAATATTAGCTTTTTGTGTGACACCGCTCATGGAAACGACAATTAAACCAGAAAGGATTCCGACAATGGCAATCACGACCAATAGTTCAATCAAAGTAAAAGCTTGTTTCAATAATTTATGCATTAAAATTATTATACAAGAATATAATTTAAAAGAAAAGACTGGATAGTTCTAGTCTCGTGATTTTGCAGGGGAGAAAGGATTGGAACCCCTCTAAATCTTCATTTCATTAATCGGAGCAAAGCTTTTTCTATGTATTTCGCAAATTCCATTTTTTTTAATACTTTTCAGATGTTCCCTTGTTCCATACCCCTTATGTTTCTTGAAATTGTATTTAGGATATTTTTTATCATATTCAATCATAATTCTATCCCTTGTCACTTTGGCGATAATGCTTGCTGCCGAAACTGAAAATACTTTATCATCAGCCTTGATAATTGATTCTTGATTAGTATCCAGATTGATTTTCATCTTACCATCAAGGATAAGATAGTCAGCCTTAATATTATTTTTCTTTTCTAAATTCTTAACCGCTTTAATCATCGAAAGTTTAGTTGCTTCTAAGATATTAATTTTATCAATTATTTTTTCTGAAACGATGCCTATTCCCCATCTTAATTTATGATTATTAACTAAATTAAGATAAACCTCTCCCCTCTTTTTTTCACTCAACTTTTTAGAATCTTTTACTGATTTTATTCTCTTAATTTCTTTAAAGTCTTTTTCAAGAATTAAAACAGCCCCAGACACTACTGGACCAGCTAGGGGGCCTCTTCCTGCCTCATCAATCCCTACGACATATTTATGCCCCTTTTTCCATAATCTTTTTTCTTCTTGAATCATAGCTTGATTATACACCAAAACAGATTTTTTGCATTTTAACTTGTATCATCATTAAATTTGGGATATTATTATAGTATATTAAAGATATAAAAATATGGTCATATCTAATGGTAAAAACAACAATCAAGAAGCCTTAGGCCAAATGGAAATAATCAATGAAATTAAGCAGGCAGAAAGAGAAAATAGGCCCGCTAATTTCAGCAATAAAGTCTTGGCTGATTTTAATGTTATTATCGATAAGATAATGTTTGGTTTGAATTTAGAGAATGCTAAAATAATGGGCCCAGTTTTTCTAGGAGAAGTAGTGGTTGCTGGCGATCTAAACCTAAGAGGAGCAGTGATCAATGGATCTCTTTATCTAGGTAAGTCAGACATAAAACAAAATTTAATTCTTGAGAATGCACAAATTAATGGAGCTATCAATCTAGTCGGCTCTAAGATTGGAGGAAATATTAGTGCCAGAGGGTTAATTACGGTTGGATTCTTGTCTTTGGCTAAAACTGAAATATTGGGAGATGTAATTTTAGAAGATGCAGAGATAGAATCGGCTAATTACGATGATCTAATGGTAAGAGGAGATGCTTTCTTTGGCGCATCTAGTGTTAAAGGTAGTCTTAATCTAGGAAAAATGAGAACCGAAGGAAATATTGACTTAGAAGAAACTAATGTTGGCAGTAATCTTGTTTTAACGGGAACGCAAAGCAATAAAGGAAGTATTGATACGACAACCGTAAAGATAGGAGGAAAAAAGATTATTTAAATTAACAAGATAAATGAATCAGAAGTTTACACATTTGCATTTGCACTCGCACTATTCTCTTTTGGATGGATTGGCGAAAATAGATGATATTATTGATAAAGTCAAAGAGCTTGGCATGGATTCGGTTGCCATAACTGATCATGGAACAATGTATGGAGTAATTGAATTCTATGAAAAAGCGAAAGCTAGAGGAATTAAACCGATTATTGGTTGCGAGGTTTATGAGGCAATAAGAACCATGGATGAAAAAACTCCCAATCTAGATGGAAAACGTTTTCATTTGATTCTTTTAGTTAAAAACGAGCAAGGATACAAAAATCTAGTAAAGATTGTTACCGAAGCTCATTTAAGAGGTTTTTACTACAAACCAAGAGTGGATTTTGAATTACTAGAAAAACATTCTGAGGGTCTAATTGCCATGTCTGCTTGTTTGCAAGGCAGAATTCCCCATTTATTGCTTTCAAATAAAAAGGAAGAAGCAGAAGAAACAGCTTTGAGATACGAAAAGATATTTGGCAAAGGCAATTACTATTTAGAAGTCCAGCAGCATCTTGGCATTCCTGAACAAGCTAGGGCTAATCAAATGATAATTGAGTTAAGTAAGAAGACTGGAATTCCATTAATTGCTACCAATGATTCTCATTATGTTAATAGAGACGATGCCGAAGCCCAAGATGTTTTAATGTTAATTAACACTGGAGCCGACATTAATGACAAGGAAAGGCTATCAATGTTAGGAGATGATTTTTCAATTAGAAGTACCGAAGAAATGGTAGAAGCTTTTAAGGAGGTTCCTGAGGCAATTAGCAATACCCAAAAGATAGTTGAGGCTTGCAATCTAGAATTAAAATTAGGAGAATTCAAACTTCCCTCTTTTGATGTTCCCGAAGGAAAAACAACTGAAAGTTATTTAAGAGAATTATGTTATTTAGGAATTGAAAAGAAATATGATATTCATTCCGAGGAAGTAAAGAGTACTATTGATAAAGCTTTAAAGGGAGAAGAAATCAAAGTTGAAGAAATTAAAGATGCTAAATTAAAGGAAGTGGTTGAAAGAATGGAATACGAATTATCAGTCATTAACCGTACAGGTTTTTCCGGATACTTTTTAATTGTTCAAGACTTTGTTAATTGGGCGAAAAACAACAGGATTGTTGTTGGCCCAGGCAGAGGTTCAGCCGGAGGTTCAATTGTTGCCTATTTAGCTAATATCACTAACGTTGATCCTTTGAGATATGATTTATACTTCCAAAGATTTTTGAATCCAGACAGAATCTCCCCTCCTGATATTGATTTGGATTTTACTGATAAAAGAAGAGATGAGGTTATCAACTATGTGGCAGAAAAGTATGGAAGAAACAGAGTGGCTCAAATTATTACTTTTGGAACTATGGCTGCCAAAGCTTCAATCAGAGATGTCGGCAGAGCCTTGGGTTATCAATATTCATACTGTGATAGAATTGCTAAAATGATTCCCTTAGGTTTTGATTTGAATGAAACCCTAGAAAAGATAGATGAGTTTAAAAGTTTGTATGAATCAGATAAAGAAGCAGAAAGATTAATTGATTTGGCTTTGAAGATTGAAGGCTGTGCTAGGCATGCTTCAACCCATGCTTGCGGAGTGGTGATTGCTAGGAACCCTTTGGATGATTCTGTTCCAACTCAGCACCCAACTCAAGATGAAAATGGAATCGTTACTCAATATGAAATGCATGCCGTTGAATCAATGGGTCTATTAAAAATGGATTTCTTAGGCTTGAAAAACTTAACTATTATTGAAGAAACACTAAAAAGAATTTATGCTGTTCGCGGAGTTAATGTTGATATTGATAGAATTCCCCTAGATGATGCTAAAACTTACAAGCTATTACAAGATGGAAATTGTGTCGGAGTATTCCAATTAGAGTCTGATGGAATGCGTAGGTATGTTAAACAATTAAAACCAACTGAAATCGAAGATATTATCGCTTTGGTTGCTTTGTATCGTCCTGGACCGATGCAGCATATTCCTGAATATATTAATGGCAAGCATAAAAGGAAGGAAGTTAAGTATATGCATCCATTATTAAAGCCAATTCTTGAATCCACTTATGGCATCCCTGTTTATCAAGAACAGATTATGCGTATTGCTCAAGATTTAGCTGGTTTTACTTTAGCTGAAGCTGACATTTTAAGAAAAGCGATTGGAAAGAAAATTGAAAAGCTTTTAATGGAACAAAAGGATAAGTTCGTTAATGGAATGAAGAAGAATAAGATTGATGAAAGAATCGGAGTTGAATTATGGCACTGGATTGAACCATTCGCCAGATATTCTTTTAATAAGTCTCATGCAGCTTGCTATGCAATTATTGCTTATCAAACAGCCTACCTAAAAGCTAATTATCCAGTTGAATATATGGCAGCCTTACTAACTGCTGATGGTTCTGATTTAGACAGAATCTCAATTTTAATTGAAGAGTGTAAGAAAATGAAAATTGAAGTGTTGCCACCAGATATTAATGAAAGTTTTAGCAACTTCAGTGTGGTTCCAGAAAAAAATCAAATCAGATTTGGATTATCAGCTATTAAAAACGTCGGATACAATATTGTAGAATTGATTGTTAATGAAAGAAAGAAAAATGGACACTTTAAAACAATCGAAGATTTTGTTTCGAGAGTTGATGCTAAGGTTTTAAATAAGAAATCATTAGAAAGTTTAACTAGGGCGGGAGCTTTTGATAACCTAAAAGAAAGAAATCAAATTCTTTCTAATCTAGAAAAACTTTTAGATTGGGCGAAGAAAAATCAGAAAATAAAAGAGAGCGGACAGAGGGGCTTATTCGATAATACAACTTCAGTTAGTTTCTCTAATGGAATTACATTAGACAATGTAGAACCAGCTAATGATTACGACAAATTAATGTGGGAGAAAGAATTGCTAGGGTTATATATTTCTGGTCATCCCCTAGAAAAATATAGAGGCTTATTAGAACAACAAACGATATCAATCAAAAAGATTGTTAATGATCTTAATGGTACGGCCACGGGTAGCCGAAACCCATTTGAAAAATACTATATCAATGGAGAAACAGTTACAATCGGAGGAATCATTACGACGATTAAAAAGATTTTAACGAAGAAAGGAGATCCAATGATGTTTATCAAAGTTCAAGATTTGACGGACACCATTGAAGTAGTGGTCTTCCCTTCTATGATTGAAAAGAATCCTTACGCCTTTGTAGAAAATAAAATAGTGTCAATTACGGGCAGGACGGATACGAAAGATGGAATGCCAAAAGTAATTGCCAGTGAAGTTGAAGAAATATTAGAAGCATAATTATATAAAAACATGGAATTAGAAAAAATAAAACATTCACTTTCTCACATTTTAGCCGCTTCGATTAAAGAACTATACCCTAATGCTAAGTTTGGTATTGGCCCAGCCATAGAAAATGGTTTTTACTATGACATTGAAGCAGAAATCAAAGAAGAAGACTTAGCGAAGATAGAAAAGAAAATGAAAGAGCTTATTAAAAAGAATATTGTTTTTGAAAAAAAAGACATATCTAAAGAAGAAGCTAAGAAAATATTTGAAGGTCAGCCTTATAAATTAGAACTAATTGAAGAAATACCTGATAAAACAGTTTCTATTTATACTTCAGGAGATTTTGTTGATTTATGTAAAGGGCCTCATATTGAATCAACTAAAGAAATAGATTCAAAAGCTTTCAAGTTACAAAAATTAGCAGGAGCATATTGGAAAGGCGATGAAAAGAATCATATGTTAACTAGGATTTATGGCCTAGCTTTTGAGAATGAAGAAAAACTAGAAGAATATTTAAAAATGCTTGAAGAAGCAGAAAAGAGAGATCATAAGAAAATTGGGAAAGATTTAGATTTATTTTCTTTTCATTCTGAGGCTCCTGGCTGTGTTTATTGGCATGAGAAAGGCATGATTCTTTGGGATTGCTTAGAAAAGTTTGGTCAAAGTATTAGAAAAAAATATGGATATATTAAAATTAAAACTCCCCAGCTAGCTAAAAATAGTTTATGGATTACTTCTGGACACTGGGATCATTATAAAAATGATATGTTTGTTTTTAATGTTGAAGACGAGACATATTGTTTAAAACCAATGGACTGTCCTTTCAATATTCAGATTTATCAAACAAAACAGAGATCTTACAGAGATTTACCAATCAGATATACTGAAATAGGTCACGTAATGAGAAATGAAAAATCAGGAGAACTTAACGGTTTATTCAGGGTAAGAGAAATAACTCAAGATGATTCTCATGTTTTCTTGCGCGAAGATCAAATAGAAGAGGAAATATCGAAAATGATTAAAATGATTCAGGAATATTATTCAGCTCTAGGCGTTGAACCAAAATTCTTTTTATCAACTAGACCAGAAGATTTTATGGGAGAAATTAAAATATGGGATAAAGCAGAGGAAGATTTAAGAAATGTTTTAAAGAAGCATGATATTAACTATGGATTAAAAGAAAAAGACGGAGCTTTTTATGGTCCTAAAATTGATATAAATATTTCAGATGCTTTAGGTAGGTCATGGCAAGTAGCTACTATTCAACTCGATTTTCAATTGCCTCAGAAATTTAATTGTGAATACGTTGCTGAAAATGCTGAAAGAAAAACACCAGTTATGCTTCATGCAGCCATTTTTGGAAGCTTTGAGAGGATGACAGGTATTTTAGTTGAACATTATGCTGGAGCGTTTCCCTTCTGGTTATCTCCTGTACAGATAAGGATTATTCCTATTAGTGAAAATCATATTGATTATGCAGAAAAAGTTGCTGAACAATTAAAATCTTATCGCGTAGAAATAGAAAGAAATAACGATACAATTGGAAAGAAAATAAGGGCGGGAGAAATGGAAAAAATTCCCTACTTATTAATTGTTGGAGACGTAGAAAAAGGAAATGGAACTGTTAGCGCAAGACAACGTGGAAAAATAGATTTGGGAGAAATATCAATTGAAGAATTTATTAAAAAACTTAATGATTAATGAATAAGTTTGCCAAACAAGCTTTCACCTTAATCGAACTATTGGTAGTAATCGCTATTATCGGTATTTTGTCTAGCTTGATTGTTGTTTCGATGAGTGGAGTAACAAATAAAGCAAGCATAGCTAAGGGACAAGTTTTTGCTAATTCTTTGAGAAATGCTTTAATGTTAGATATTGCTGGTGAATATAAGTTTGATGAATTATCAACCGCAATAAATACAACAGCTATTCAAGACTCTTGGGGAAGTATAAATAATGGAACTCTTTATACTGGTGCTGATCCTGCGGTAAATAAACTTTCTACGGATTGTATTTCAGGAAAGTGTCTTTATTTTGATGGAGTTGATGATTATATTTCCCTTCCGATCAATTTAATAAATATATCTAATAATTTTACAATAAGTATTTGGATTAAAAAAATAGATAAAGGAGCTGTTTTAGATAATGACAGAATTTTTTCTTTTGTTGTCGATGCTAATAATGGTCTTCAATTTACTCTAGATAATACTACCGGAAAATACGGCATATTTCTTATTAGAAGTGGCGTTAGCACAATCAATCAATTAACTTATGGTGTTTACGATGTTAATAATTGGGTTCATCTTTTATATACCGTAGATGGCTCATCTGGAAGTTTTTATAAAAACGGAGTTTTAACTAATTCGGATGGTTCCGCTTCAATAGGTAATGGGGCAACTTTTAATTATTCTATTGGTAGGAGGAGCGATGCTTTGGCAACCACTTTTTTTAATGGTTATATTGATGACATTCGCATATATGATGTTGCTATTCCAACCTCTCAAATTAAAGAAAATTATTATTTAGGATTGAATAGTTTATTGGCCAATGGTAATATTAGTAAAGAAGAATATAAACAAAGGTTAGCGAATTCATTAGCAAGTAAATAATACAAAATATGAAAAAAATACTATTTTTAGTTCTTGCAAGTGTCTTAATGTTCTCTTCTCTTTCTGTTGTTTTAGCTGAAGATGCAACAATCACAGCTAAAGATTTAAATGTCTCTGAACCAACAGTTCTTCCAAATAGTCCTTTCTATTTCCTTAAAGAGCTTGGAAGAGAGGTTCAACTTTTAATAACCTTAGATCCGGCCAAGAAAGCAGAGGTAAAACTTAAAATTGCTAGTGAAAAATTAATTGAAGCGGAAAAGGTATCGAGCAATAAAGAAGCTCTAAGTAATGCCCTATCTAATTATACTAACTCTCTTGATCAACTAAAAAACTATGCTTCAACTTTAAAGCAAGATAGTGATAGTAGTAATATTTTACTTAAGAAGATAGCTATTCAAACTTTTAATCAACAAAAATTATTAAATCAAATAGCCGAGAAGCAAACCGATTCATCTCAGAAAATTCTTGATACAAAAGAAAAAGCCTTGAATAGTTTAACTAGTACTTCTTTAGAATTAGGATCAACTGATAAAATAAAAGAAGCATTACAAGAAGCAACCGACACTACTAAATCAGGAACAACGAATGTTGTAGAGGTTTTAAAGAGGGTTGAGTCCATTGTTCCTGAGCAAGCTAAACAATCTATTGTTGAAGCTCAAAATAATATTATTGAAAAAAGATTAGCTAATACTAATACTAGCGTAGAAGATAAGTCTGTATTAAATACTTATCTCGAAGAATTAAAAACAAAAATTGAATACAAAGATTTATTATCCAAAGAATATATTCAAAAATTAGTAAGCGACAATCAAGATGTTTTTAATAGTTTAGGTAATATTTCCGAAGAAGATAAAGCTAAGCTAATAGAATACGGAAAGAGTATATTAAGTGGAAATATTACTGATTACAAGGAAATATTGAATGGATTTAATTCTTTAAGTATTTCTACTGATGCTAAAAAGATTATTGATGATATACAATCGCAAGTAGCAAATAGATATAGCGAAGGAGGAATAAATTGTGTTAGCGTTGTTAATCCTGTTTGCGGTAAAGATAATAAAAACTATAACAATGTTTGCGAAGCTAAAAAAGTCGGAGTAGATGTTGCTTACAAAGGAGCATGCGGAAGTTGTATTACTGAAGGAAAAGCAATTACCACAGGAAAAGAATGTTGTCCTGGATACAAAGTCTGTCCAATAACTAAAAATGCAACAACTACTACCAGTGCTAATATTTGTCAGAAATCATGCGGAGAAAGTAGTTCCGAAAATACTTCTTGTACTGCTGATTGGAATCCTGTTTGCGGAGAAAATGGAAAAACTTACAGTAATGAGTGTTTTCTTAATAAAGCAGGAGTAAAGATTAAATACAAAGGAGAATGTACAAAGGAAGTGCAAACAGAAATAGATTCTACTACTAAAATTACAACAACAGGGATGGCTAATCCCGCTTCAACTTTTTGTGTTAGTCAAGGATACAAAATAGAGATAAGAGCTAACGAAGATGGAAGCCAATACGGAGTTTGTATTTTTACTGATAAAGTAGAATGCGAAGAATGGAAATTCTATAATAAAGAGTGTGGAGTAGATTATAGAAAATAATATGGAAAGATTTAAAATAATTCCATCAGTATATCTCATCTTAAAAGATAATAATAAAATATTATTATCTAGAAGATTTCAAACTGGTTTTGAAGATGGAAATTATGGATTAGTTTCTGGCCATGCCGAAGAAAAAGAAACAATGAGAGAGGCCCTGTCAAGAGAAGTTTTGGAAGAAATAGGAATCAACATTGATTCTTCAAGTTTTGAGCACGTATTAACAATGCATCGTAATTGCGGAGATCACGAAAGATTGGATTTATTTTTTACTATTGATAAATGGGAAGGAGAAGTTAGCAATAAGGAGCCAAACAAATGCGATGCTTTAAGTTGGTTTCCTATCAATGAATTATCAGAAGATACTATTCCATATATTAATAAAGCAATCGATTGCTACCTTAAAGGAGAAAAGTATTGTGAGTTTGGGTGGGAAGAAAGTTGTGGGAAATAAAAAAAGACATCTGCGCTTACGAAACTTTTGTGAAGTTTACTCTGCGAGATGCTTTAGGCGTTTTTAATGGGATGCCATTAATCCCTCTTGCTGAGCCAGTAAATTCATCTGGAACAACAATGTTCAATATCCGGTCCATAGCTTCAGTAATAACATTTTCTTGCATTAGAACTTCTCCATATGTAGTTGTTAGTTTCTGAGCATATTATAGAACATACACTACTATTTGTCAATAGGTTGTATTAACACCCCATTTTGTGTAATATTTACATATGAAATATCATATTATTACCTTTGGCTGTCAGATGAATAGGTCAGATTCTGAAAGGATTGCTTCTATTCTAGAAGCTCTTAAATACAAGGAAACTTTCAACCTAAAAGAGGCTGATTTGGCCATAATTAATATGTGTTCTGTGAGGCAATCAGCGGTTGATCGAGTTTACGGACTCATCCCTCAATTCACCGCCCTTAAAACGAAGAATAAAGGCTTTAAAACGGTTCTAACTGGTTGCATTTTGAAGCCAGAAAGAACCAAATTAGCTGAAGTTTTTGACTTCATCTTAAATAAGGAAGATTTGGATAAATGGCCCCAATTATTAAAAGGAAAAAATGTTCAAATAAGCAAACGAGACTATTTAAAAATAGTTCCTAAGTATACAAACAAAATACAAGCTCTTGTTCCGATCAGTAATGGTTGCAATAACTTTTGCACTTACTGTGCTGTTCCCTTTACTCGTGGAAGGCTAATTTCCAGAAACTATAAAGATATTATAAAAGAAGTTAAAGATTTAGTTAGTAATGGATACAAAGAAATTTGGCTTTTAGGAGAAAACGTTAATAGCTATAATTCAAAAGGAGTAAGCTTTAGTAATCTTATTAAAGAAATTGATAAAATTCCTGGAAAGTTTTGGTTACGTTTTACCAGTCCTCATCCCAAAGATTTTTCTGATGAATTAATTAAAACATTAAAAGGAAGTCCTAAATTTGTTCCCTATCTTAATCTTCCAGTTCAATCAGGAGATAATATTATCTTAAGAAAGATGAATCGACCATATACCAGAGAGAAATATTTATCTTTAATCAAGAAAATAAGAAAAGCCTTTAAAAGTATTAGTATTTCAACTGACATTATTGTTGGTTTTCCTAATGAAACAGAAGAACAATTTAAAAATAGTGAAAGAATAATGAAAGAGGTTGGTTTTGATATGGCTTTTATTTCCGAATATTCCCCTCGTCCTCAATCTTTTTCTTCTGAAAAGATGGAAGACAATGTTTTGAAGAAAGATAAAAAAAGAAGAGCATTATCTTTAAATAATATACTTAAAGCAACTGCTTTGAAGAATAACAAAAAATTGTTAAACAAAGAAGTTGATGTTTTGGTCTTAGAAAAAGACGGTGAATACTTTAACGGTAGAACAGATCAAAACAAAGCCATAAGATTTAAATCAAACGATGATTTATCAGGAACCTTTGTTAAAGTTAAGATATTAAAAGCTACTTCATGGAATTTTGAGGGTACTTTAATTAAACCTAAATTGATTGTTGTTTTGGGCCCTACTGCCTCAGGTAAAACTGACCTAGCTATTGACTTAGCTAAGAAATTTAATGGAGAAATTGTTTCTGCTGATTCAAGGACGATATATAAAGAAATGGACATTGGAACAGCTAAGCCAAGAGAACTCAAAGGAGTTCCCCATTATTTAATTAATATTATTTCTCCTAATGAAGATTTCAATGTTGCTTTATTCAAACAAGCAACTGTAAAAAAGATCAATGAGATTATTGAAAAAGGAAAACTTCCGATTCTTGTTGGTGGAACTGGGCTATACATTAAATCAATCGTTGAAAATCTAGACTTTCCACAAGTTAAAGCTGACCAAAAGCTAAGGAACAGGCTAGAAAAAAAGACTGCGGAAGAGCTATTTCAAATGTATAGTGAAATAGATAAAGAAGGTTCAAAGATAATAGATAGAAACAATAAAAGAAGATTGATTAGGGCAATAGAGGTTTCCCTTTTATTAGAAGAGTCATTCTTTAAGGAAAGAAAAAAAGAACCCGTATATGATATTCTTCAAATCGGAATTAATATTAACAGGGAAGAATTAGAAGAAAGAATAAGAAAGAGGGTTGATAAAATGATTAAGCAGGGATTAGAAAAAGAAGCAAAAAAATTATATAAGAAGTATGGATTTAATATTCCTCCAATGCAGACTATTGGTTATAGAGAATGGGAAGAATATTTTAATAAAAAAGAAACCCTTCTAAACACTATTGAGAAGATAAAGATAGATACGATTAAATTTGCTAAAAGACAAATGACTTGGTTCAAGAAAGATAAGACTATTAAATGGATTTAGATTAATCGCTTAATTCATTTAAAGCAATCTCAATAACTTCTTCTGAAACCCCAAACACCTTAGAAATTGGAACCGCAAGATAGGAATTAATTTCTTTCCTGTTTTTTATCTTTCCAGAAGCAATTAAATTGCCAACTTTTTTAATTTCTTTATCTCTTTCTGTTATTAGTTTTTCTCTCGGAGCTAACAAAAAGCTAGCAAATTTGTTAGCTTGTATTTCTAAATATCCGTACTGGTTGGATGGTATATCATTTATGAGTTTTTCGAAATCTTTAATATTTTTTATTCCAAAGCTTTTATAAATATCTTTATGTAAAATAAAATGCCCGATTTCATGGGCAAAAGAGAATCTCAATCTATTTTGATGACGATTATCAGAAAAATGATTATTATCAACTATTATTGATTTCCAATCAGAAGAAATTAAAGCATCTGTGTCGCATAAATATTGTAACCCTGGATAAGGAATAATATCTATATTGAGCTCAATCTCAATAATTGTTTCAATATCAACTGGAAGAGTACCCTTTCCATACTTATTTCTAAAAGCATCGGCCTTATCTTTGATTGCGGGGTTGTTCAAGAACGGAATGGCAATATCTTTAAAGTTCATAAGTCTCAAGCATTTTTTATTATCTCTATCATTCTTTCCATTTCTTTTTTGGTTGGTTTTTTATTGCGCAATGTTCTAAAAAAAGCTGGTAAATGATTGACTAATTCTTTTTCTGATAAAACATCATCCGGAATCATCCCTTGTGTAATAATTGCTTGGTCTACAAAGTTTTGAACATCTTTTTTAGTTTTAATGTTTAGTATTTTGGCCCATTTTTCTAGAACTTTAACGTCAGAAGGAGGAAACATTTTTCCTCTCTCTATCTTGCTCCAATTACTGGGATCATAACCAGTTAATTTACATATTTCTCTTAGCCCTAATTTATTTTTTATTCTTAGATCTTTTAAAATATCACCAAAATTGTTTTTCATATTTTTAGTGTTTATTATTGTGGTTTAATATTACCACAGTGAAAAAATATGTCAAGCAGAAATTTATTAATTAAAAAAAAGAGCCCTAAGGCTCTCTTTGTTTTTACTTTTTTGGTTTTTCACAATTGTCTCCGCAGCAGCACTTCCCTTTTTCTTTACAAATAATTCCCAAGCCAACAATAATTAAAAGAGATGGCCAAATGAATTGCCAGGCGCCAACAGAGAGAATGCCCAAACTTTGCAATAAGAACGCTAATCCGATAACTACGATAATAATTCCAATAATCATATTTTTGAGTTAAATTTAATTAACGACCTTTTACTAATTGTATTATACCCGTCTTTGTTTTATCTATCAATCCCCTTTAGCCATTTTTTGATAATACTTGCAATGGCTTTTGGTTTTTCTAACGGCACAAGATGTCCGCAATCTTTCATAATCTTTAATTTAACATTAGGCAATTGACGAGCCAATTCTTTGATTGGACCTAATGGAGAAATTCTATCTGATCCACTAGCAATTATTAAAGATTTTTTTTTAATCTTCTTGCCTACTGGAATTAAACTAAATTTATAAAACTCATCAAATATTTCTATGCTAACTTGGGGCTTCGTTTTTTTAATTTCTTTAATATCCCTGTCTATTATTTCCTTATGTATTTTAGGGCTAGCTGATTTAAAAATAATTATATCACCCATCTTTTTACCGAATCCATTGGAAAGCATTATTTTCTGTAAATATTTAGGCAAAATTCCTGTAATTCCATAGTAAGCGGAAATAACTCTATTCAACAATCCATCAACTTTTAAAACAGGGGTAATAAGGATAAGCCCTCTGATTTTTTCAGGATAGTAATTAGTAAAAACTAAAGCGATTCTTGAGCCAAAAGAGTGTCCAATAATAACAACCTCATCAATAGATAATTTTTTTAGGAAATTACTTAGCCAATCACTGTAATTTTTAAGATTATGCTTCCCTTCTAGTAGATCTGAGGATCCACATGCAGGCAAATCAGGTATTATTATTCTGTAATTGTTTCCTCCAATGCAATTAGCTAACCTAATTAATCCTAAATGATTACCAGGAAATCCATGTAACAAAATTAAAACTTTTTTAGTAGCATTATTATTATCTAAATAGAAAAATTTTCTATTATTTATTGTGATTAAACTTTTCTTAAATTTCATATGCATTTATCATATCAAATAAAATTGAAATAAAAAAGACGGATTGATATTATCTCACCGCCATAATCCTTATTTCTTCGCAGATGATTTCTGCAAGACTGAAAACTGCATCAAGTTTTTCTATATTTCTCCTCCATTTAGGAAAAACATAATTCTTGATATGTCTATCTCTATAAATTTCCCATCCCCGATTAAATCTTTTGGGATATTGGAAAAAATGATAAAGTTTATCGTAGCCATTAATTCCTGGGTGATACGAAGTATACATTTCCGCTGTTCCAGCTGTTCCACCCATTGGACCAGGCCCAGAAGACCATGCTGAGTTTAGATAACAGAACTCTCTGTTATGTTTTACCCAGCAAAACCATTCTTTTTCAAGTAGACAACAGAAATCTATCGTATCTATTTTACTGATTTTATCTATATCAGCTTGAAGGCTGATGTAATATAGAAGAATGTCAAATACGTCGTCGAAACATATCTTTTGAAGATACGATTCTTCTCTGTAGGCATTGCCTTTTATTCCATCATCAGTGCTTTCTTTGATCAGTTTCGTGATTTTATCTTTAATCTCAGGATTAATCATCGCAAAAACCTCTAATTGGGAAAGAGCTTTCCTCCCATATAAATTCTAACTCTTTTTCTTTAAAAAAGTCAATTTAAGATAATTTACACAATGAGGACAATAGAGTATTGGAAACCTTTTTAAACTTTTTCGTATTAAAAAACAGAATCTTTTGATTCCGGATTTTACCCTCTTTTCTGAGGTTTTGAGACTTGAGGCTTTGACTGTTCCTTGTTTTTAGGCCTTCTTATTATGATCCAGGCTAATGCGCCTAGTCCAATGATAACTATTAAAGCACCAATGCCGGGCATTTTTCCTCCAAAGTACTTTTCTAGAAAATAACATTTTAATAAAAGGGTGTCAATTGCTTTGCGTATAAAAAAAGAGAAGCTTTACGAAACCACTAATAATTAGTAGCTTGCTTCCCTACGTTTCCGGGCTTTCTTCTTCTGTCCATCTTCCGAGGATTTCCATCAACTCTCTCTTTTCTTCTTCGGGAATTTCAGCGAGATCGTCAGGACCCAGTTCGCCGGCTTGCACATATCTTGCAATATCGCTTGCAATTGTATGCATTTGCAGGTTCCTTATTCCTGGATCGGCTTTCCCTCTTCTATTCTCAAGAGAGTGTAGAATTCTCTCCTTCGGGCTCATGGCTTGCAACTTTTTCAGTTCTTCAAATAGTTCCATCGTCAGCACCTTTTTGAATACAAAAACTATATAACATTTATATGTTTTTGTCAATGGCAGGGGAGACGGGATTGGAACTAATCTTCTAGTTTTTTCTTTAATAATTCCCCTACTGTCTGTGGATTTGCTTTTCCTTTTGAAGCAGCCATAATCTGTCCGACTAAAAATGTAAAACTATTTTGTTTTCCTTTTTTATAATCTTCAACTGCTTTATCATTTTTAGACAAAACATCCGAAATAATAGTATCTATTTCCCCATTATCATTTATCTGTTTTAATCCTTTCTTTTCTAGTATGTCTGATGGATCTCCTTGGGTATTATACATTTCTAGTAATAATATCTTTGCAATACTACTTGAAATATCTCCTTCGGTAATCATACAGATTAATTCAGCGAAATTTTCAGCTGTAATCTTTTTCTCTAATTTGACTGAATCATATTCTTTCATTTCTTGATCATTTTTGATTAAGGATTGGAAATCAGTGGAAATATAATTAGAAGCAATTTTAGCAGCACTAGCAAAATCAGACTTGCATTTTCTGTCCTCTCTCCAGCATTTCAATTCAGAAACTACTTTTTCAAAATAGTAAGAGATTGTTTCATCTTTAATATAGAATTCTACTGATTTAATATCTAAACAGTATTCTTCATTAAATCTAGCTCTTTTTTCTTCTGGCAATTCTGGCATTTTTCCTCTAATTGTATCGATCATTTCAGTAGTAATATTCAAAGGTGGTAAATCAGGCTCTGGGAAATACCTGTATTCAAAAGCATCTTCTTTGCTTCTCTGTTCCATTGTAATTTGTTTAGCATCATGCCAACCTCTTGTTTCTTGGACAATTTTCTTTCCCTCGTTTAATAATTCAGCTTGTCTTTTTTCTTCAAATTCGATTGATTTTTCAACCACCTTAAAAGAATTGAGATTCTTGATTTCTACTTTGGTTCCCAATTCATCAGTTTTACTAATAGAGATATTAACCTCGCAACGCATCTGCCCTTTTTCCATGTCAGCATCAGAAACTCCGATATATCTTAAAATCAATTGTAATTCTTGAGCAAACTTCTTAGCTTCTTCGGCTGAATTAATATCTGGTTCAGTTACTAATTCCATTAAAGGAACTCCGGCACGGTTAAAATCAACCAAGCTCGAACCATCTGTCGCATGATTCAATCTGCCCGTGTCTTCTTCCATATGAATCCTATTAATTCTAATCCTTTTAGTTGTTCCATTGTCTAAATGAATATCTAAGTATCCATTTTTGCATAAAGGCAAATCGAATTGGGATATTTGATATCCTTTTGGCAAATCAGGATAGAAGTAGCTCTTTCTATCAAATTTAGAATGATTCTGAATTTCACAATTCAAAGCCAGCCCAGTTAATATAATATTATTGATTGCTTCTTCATTAATAACCGGCAAGGTTCCTGGATGAGCCATGCAAATAGGACAAACATTTTTGTTCGGAGTCTTTTCATCAGGATTATTAGCACAAGAACAAAACATTTTTGATTTTGTCTTTGATTCGAAATGTATTTCTAATCCAATGGTTGTTTTGTACATATTATTTCTTTAATTCTTTCATTATTAAAACTCCGTTTGATGTTCCAACAATATCAGATCCTGCTTTTATCATTACTTTAATATCTTTCAATGTTTTTATGTTTCCCGAAGCCTTAATTAATAATCCAGGAGCATTCTCTCTCATTATCTTCAAGTGTCTAGCCTTTTCAGCCATTTCCCTATTTTCCAAAGGATCTTTGTCGGTCGCAGTTTTAACACAAATTGCTCCAGCTTTTTTAACAATAGAAGAGACTTTAGCAATCTCGTTATCAGTCAACATGCCTGAAGCAATAATCACTTTAGTGTCGTGCAGTTTGCAGATAGCTTTTAAATCTTTTTCGATCTTTCCCCATCTCTCGTGTTTTACATCTACCACGTTAATGACAATATCAATATCATCAGCACCATCATTAATGGCTCTCTGTACCAATTTCAATCTTTCTTCGTGAGAACTGTCTCCAATCGGCTCATCAATTAATACAACTGTTTTAATTCCTGTTCCCTGTAATTCATTAGCCACTAATTCAACGAATTTAGGTTTAATGCAAACTCCACGGAAATTATATTCCTTGGCTTCATTACAAGTTTTAATAATATCTTCTTTTTTAGAATCAAGCCTAATATTAGTGTGATCAATGTATTGGTTGATTGTCATATTCCTAATTTTTTATTAATTACTTCTAGTATATCTGCAGAAACTTTTTCAATTGGCTGTTCTCCATTAATTACTGTCCATTCGCAAAAGACATTTTCACGTGACATTTTTTCATAACCTTCATAAAGCTTATTCAATAATACTCTATCAGCTTCGTGTCTGTCCATATTGCCAGAACCTTTTTGTTTAAACTTTCTTTCAAAGGCGGTCTCTGGGGATATTTTTATATAGATACAGATATCTGGTTTGCGTAATTCAAATAAGTCAGCTAATTTTAATAATCTATCCAATGGAACTCCCTTGCTGTATTGATAAACAATAGTGGAAGTAAGATATCTATCGCTCACCACCATTTTACCACTTTTTGTATAATTTTCCACTAGTTCTCTATCTTTAATAAAGTCGGCAAAGTAAAGCATGGCTTGAACATCAGGACTAAAATCATGCTTTCTGTGTAGCCAGTCGTTAATTAAATCTCCAATTGGATAACCGTATTCGGGATATCTTTTGTTGAGTATTTCGTAATTTTGCGATAAAAAATCAGACAAAAACTTTGTCTGAGTCCCCTTCCCACAACCGTCAATTCCTTCTATTACAATGAATTTTCCTTTTGCTTCCATTTGTGAATATATTTAGGCTGTTTCTAATTTACTTTCTTGAGGGTGTTGAGCATTAACATATTTAGCATTCTTCTTTAAGTGATACGGATTGGTAGTCGGAGAAGATAATGGTTCGAATACTAGTTGGCAGATTCTTGTTCCCGGGTATAACAATACGGGAATCATACCAATATTTTCCATTTCTAACACAATCTTTCCTTCAAAGCCTGGATCAATGTGTCCAGCGGTTGAGTGAATGACAATACCTAATCGGCCTAATGATGAACGACCATCGATTCTCGCTGCTACTTCAGAAGGCAAACATACTTTTTCCATAGTTACACCTAAAACAAATTCACCAGGATGAAAGACAAATGCTTCTCCTTCTGGAATCTTAACAGGTCGAGTCATTCCTTTAAAGCTTTCTGGATCTTTAGTATCAATAAAGGCTTTTTTGGTATGTTCAAAAATAGCAAATTCATCCCCTAGCCTTAAATCCAAAGAAGCCGAACCTAATTGCTCGTCTAGGTTTGGCTCGGGGGTAATTTGAATCTTTTTTTCTTCTATCAGTTTTTTAATGTCTCTGTCTGATAAAATCATTATTGTTTTTAATCAATAACTTCTATTCCTAATGATTTAGCTGTACCAGTTAGTGTTTTAACAGCTTGATCAAGATCATTAGTATTCATGTCTTGCATTTTTTGTTGAGCTACTTCTACAAGTTGGGCCCTAGTAATCTTTCCAACTTTCTTTTTGTTAGCTTCGCCAGATCCTTTTTCTAATCCAATCTTAGCTTTAATCAATTGTGGAGCTGGAGGTTGTTTCAAAACCATTGAATATGTTCTGTCTTCGTAAACAGTAATATCTGCTGGAATTTTGAAATTTCCCTTATCTCTAGTGGCTTCATTAAACTTAGAACAGAATTCAGCAATGTTCACACCTTGGGATGCCAAAGCTGGACCTACTGGAGGTGCGGGAGTGGCTTTACCGGCCTGAATATGCAATTTTACGATAGCTTTAATCTTCTTTGCCATATACTTAAATCTTTTTAATTTGTAATGATTCTAGTTCTAGCGGAGTATCTCTGCCGAACATATTAATTAACACTTTTACTTTACCCTTCTCTTTATCTATTCCTGACACTTTACCATCAGAATCTTTGAATGGTCCATCAATGATTTTAACTGCATCGCCTTTTTTGAAATCAATCTTGTATTTAGGCTCTTCAGTATCAACCCTTTTTTTCAAAGATAACATTTCATCCAATGATACTGGTAATGGAACAGTTCCTGAACCAACGAATCCAGTTACATTAGGAGTGTTTCTGACTACGTACCATGAATCATCCGTAACGATCATTTCAACTAGTACGTACCCGGGATAGATTTTTTCTTCAACTGTCTTTTTCTTTCCATTTCTAATTTTAATCTTCTTTTCCTTAGGAACCATAACATTAAATATCTTCTCTTCCATGCCCAAAGACTCAATTCTTTGAGTTAAGCTTTTCGCAACCGCATCTTCATATCCAGAATAGGTGTGTAAAACGTACCATCTTCTTTCGTTTGTAATTTGTTGTTTTGACATGTTTTTAGATTATGAAACGTTCCATTAAGTAAATATATAGATAATCGCATAAACCCAAAAATCCAGCTACGATAATACAAATACCGATAACTGTTAATGTGTACTGAATAGTTTCTTTTTTGGTTGGCCAAGTGATCTTTTTCAATTCAGACCAAGCACTGCCAAGAAAATTGGATACTTTGTTTTCAGATTTCATATATGGTTAGATTACCAAAAAGAGGCATAATTGTCAATTATTTGATATAAAAAGAAACAATCGCTTAGTGGATTGTCCTTGAGGAAGTTTAATATTTCCCGATATGGCCAGCCAGGAAATAGAAACTCCCAAATTCAACGATTACGAACCCAGCTACAATTAGAAGAATTCCTGACCAAAAATAATTCCTCCTAATTGATGCGTCGAGGCCAAAAATAATCATTAAGGCCCCTATGATTATCGCTAATACTTCTAGCATTTAGTTTTTCCTCCTGTACTTTAGTTAGCTCCGATACCTACGAATATTAATAAGATTCCAAAGGTTGCAATCCAATAAGAGGCAGCATAGTAATCTCTTTTAAGATGCCATACTGTCGTAGCCGTAGCTAATAAGATTATTCCCATAAAAGCAAGCATTAACATCGTAAAGCTCCTACTAAAAGAATAATGTAAAATAACTAAAGTGTCAATAAATACAAAAACAGGCCATTATTGGCCTGCTTTCTATTATATATCCAAATTCTTTACACTCTTAGCTGAAGTTTGAATGAATCTTTTTCTTGGAGCAACTTCCTTACCCATCAACATATCAAAGGTCCTATCTGCTTCAATAGCGTCTTCAATAGTTATCCTTAATAATATTCTTTTTTCTGGATCCATGGTTGTTTCCCATAGTTGTTCTGGATTCATTTCTCCTAAACCTTTGTATCTTTGAATACTGTATTTGGTATTATCCTTCATTCCTTTCAACATTTTATCCTTATCTTCATCATTATAAACATACTTAGCTTCCTTCCCTATTTGTATTTTATACAAAGGAGGTTGAGCTAGGTACAAATATCCTAAATCAATAATCGGTCTAAAGTGTCTGAAGAATAAAGTCATCAAAAGAGTATTAATGTGGTTTCCATCAGAATCAGCATCACACATAAGAATAATACGATGATATCTTAATTTTGTAATATCAAAATCATCAGCAATTGCTGTTCCTAGCGCAATAATCAAATTCTTAACTTCTTCTGAGGCTAACATTTTATCTAGCCTAACTCTTTCAATATTTAAAATCTTTCCTCTTAATGGAAGAATAGCTTGATTTTTTCTGTTTCTAGCTTGTCGTGATGAACCACCGGCAGATTCTCCCTCAACAATATATATTTCTGACTCTTCCGGATTTCTTGAAGTACAATCAGATAGTTTTCCTGGTAAAGACATTCCATCTAGAACTCCTTTTCTTAAAATTGTTTCCTTAGCAGCCTTAGCAGCCTTTCTAGCTTTGAATGACAAGACAGCTTTTTCAATAATAATTTTAGTGTCTTGAGGATATCTTTCTAAATAATCTTGTAATGTTTCAGCTACAACTGCTTCGGTAGCTGTTCTTCCTTCAGGGGTACCTAATTTAGTCTTAGTCTGTCCTTCAAATTGAGGCTCATGAATTTTAACTGAAACGACAGCTGTTAAGCCTTCTCTAATATCATCTCCACTCAAATTAGGTTCAGCTTCTTTTAAGAAACCTCCCTTTCTAGCATAATCATTAATTAATCTAGTTAAGGCAGCTCTAAAACCAGTTAAATGAGTTCCTCCTTCTGTTGTAAAAATATTATTAGCAAAACTCTCTTCTTTAATTTCGTAATCATCAGAGTATTGGAAGGAAGCTTCAACTGCAACTCCTTCTTTTTCCCCTGAACCATAAAAAGGATTACTATGGATAGCTTTTGTTCCTTTATTCATGTATTTCAAATAAGAAACAATTCCTCCTTCAAAGTAAAAATGGTATTCAAGAGTATCTTCTTTATTCCTTTCGTCATAAAAATCAACTCTAATCCCCTTGGTCAAATATGCTTGCTGTCTAAAATGAGCCATTAGTTTTTTTCTATCAAAAACAATTTCTTTGAATATTTCTGGATCTGGCTCAAAGATAATAGTTGTTCCTCTTTGTCTGCAATCACCAATTTTTTTAACTGCAACAACTGGCTTTCCTTGTTTGTAATCTTGTGCATATCTTGCTCCTCCAAGACAAACTTCAGCACGCATTCTAACTGATAAAGCACAAACCACAGAAACACCTACTCCGTGTAAACCTCCAGAAATATTATAAGCATCTCCTCCGAACTTACCTCCGGCATGTAAGGTAGTCATAATAGTTTCTAGGGCAGATTTCTTGGTTTTTTCATGAATATCAACAGGGATACCTCTTCCATTATCAACCACCTTAACTTGATTGTTTGGCAAAAGATAAATTTCAATCTTATCACAATATCCTCCCAATGCTTCATCCAAAGAATTATCTACGACTTCGTAGATTAAATGATGAAGACCCTGGGGTCCAGTTGAACCGATATACATTCCCGGTCTTTTTCTTACTGGATCAAGACCTTCAAGAACGAAAATATCCTTAGCGCTATATGAGCTTGTTTTTTCTTTTGCCATGTTTTTGTATAGAAAATACTTTCTTTTATATGTCCTATTTTACCTCAAAATAAAAGAAAAAGCAATATAATGTTCTGGTTCATATGATATGATACAGTTAGGCTTTTAAAAAACATGAAAAGAAGGTACCCTAGGGGCCATATGACAGTATACGGAAACATACTCCCCATGGCGGCAGGAATCGCCCGTTCGT
>Ga0172381_10000574_pt1 | contig 44446 bp, 66 predicted proteins | sample Leawel6488metaG_FD_119754 | JGI IMG/M metagenome (GOLD analysis project Ga0172381, IMG submission 119754) | Leachate microbial communities from a municipal landfill in Southern Ontario, Canada - Leachate well 64-88 metaG | ecosystem: Engineered > Solid waste > Landfill > Unclassified | place... | reverse complement strand
TAAATCCTCCAAGCTGGCAGTGATACATTCCATGCGCCCGGTGGAGGGCAGTCGGGGCCTTGCTATATCTTGCCAGTATTTCAGCATTGTCCGTCTCTATTGTAGTGCCGAGGGTTGACTGGCCGGGGATCACCTGGGGTATCTGATGCAGGTTGTCAAACATCCGCTCCGGGTTTTTAGTTTGGAATACGTATTTATTGCCGGGGTATTTATTGCAGTGCCGCAGGACCGCATCAATCTCTTGCTGTGGCATTTCAGCGGCGAACAGGTCTATGCAGTTGCCGACAAATATGGTTTTGCCTTTGCCGAGGTCGGGCTTGGGCTGGGGGATAAACTCCACCGGCTGGCCGCCGATTGCATGGACATAGCAGTAAGAGCATTGGTGGTGACATCCCCGGCCAACGGGCCAGGTATGGGTGATCCAGTCATACATATTGGAGCCGGGCTTTACTTTATTTAGCGACATTGGTCAACCCTCTTTTGTTTACATTTTTTGCAAGTAACTTTTTTAACATCTCTTGTCGCTTCCCAGTTTTTTGTTGGATCAAGTCCACATTTGGTGTAGTGTCCATGGCAGGTATATTCTTTGAGGTGTATTACTTTTTTCATTTCCCCTCCTTCAATCTCTGTTCAACACACCATATAAACGCCGCTTGTATTGCTTTGGCGGGGTTAGCACATTCTTTAATGATTGTATCGATGCCGGTTCTATCTATGATTAAACCATGTGCCTCATATATATCAGATGAATCAATCCTTCTCAATGGTTCCCACCATATCTCATACCCCAGCGTTTTAGCGGCGGCGTGGAGCTTGGCAATATCTGTTTCTGGCAAATGCAACAATAGTGCCAATTTAGTTTTACTACCACCAAATGCAAAATATGATGGGGCGCATGACTGGCTTATGTTTTTCCACCGCTTATCCACCTCCGGCAGTTTCATGATCGCTTGTTTGAGTGTCAACTGTTTCATGGTATCTCCTTTACAATTTATCTATGTACACAAGCTGTAGCTTCTTGCCGTTTACGTCATCACAAATTAACACGGCGTATTTGTTTGCTTTGCTGGCACAATAGGCAGCAATGGCTGTGTCCTTAAGCGCTTCGGGGGTATCTGTCCATCCCCAAACACTAATAGTCCTTGATTGCCTATTAACCCTATCGATCATCTTGTCATAATCGGCCTCGATCTCTTTCCGCAAGGCTAATTCTTGGTAGTAAAGTTTCTTGTAATCCATGATATTCTCCTTTATGGTTAATCCATTTTCCGGCCATCGCAATTATCACAAAATTGGCCGTTTTCTTTTTGTTCTCCGCAAACCGGACACATTTCAAACTCTTCACAAATGCAATATCCGTCTGGTGGTAATTCACCACCACAATGTTTACAACGCATTTTTCCCCTCCTTTAAAAAACTAAGGGATGCCTTACTTAGCTTTTCTGACTTGTGAGAGTGCAGCTTCGCTTTTGGGGCATCCCGTTATAAACAAAAATAGCCGCATCTCTCACAAGATAAGTATAGCCGAAAAGTTGTTATTTGTCAAGGATTATTTTAACGCTTTCAAATAAATATTTTTGACGTTATCGGCCCATAGTCCAGCATTGGCAGGACACCATATCCCGGCCAGCTTTTCTATGTCCACCAGCCCGGTTGACTGGTATTTGCCCTTGTGCTTTGCCAACAGTTCCGCCGCCGCATCCGTGGCGGAGTAGTGGTCTATAAACTCCAGCAGTTTTCCTTTGTATTCCAGCCCGTAGATGTTATGGGCTTTGAGCATCGCCGGGGTCGGGCCTTCCGCCCTTGAAATACAGGGCAATAAATATCTGTCTATTTTGTATTTCTCCGCAACCATCAGCATCACCGTTGGGGCTTCGGGCCAAGCGTCAATAAGCCGGATCGCCTTTTTGTCCTGTTGCAGTATGGCGGTTATGGTGTTGATCGCTTCCGCCTCGGCCAGCACTGCATCCTCTTTGGCCCATTCGCTGTCAAGCCGGTGGAGGAAGGCCCATGTCAGCCCCAGGATGCAGAGGGCGGCGATTACCCAGGTGAGGAAGGAGTGGAGGTGTTTCATTTGGTGTCCTTTAATAGTTTTTATTTTTATCCCCATTGTTCTGCCATTGCGTTGGCGATGCCGGGAAATGTTTTACTACGTTCTTTCCACCTGTCCGGGCCAGGGGGCATCTTGTGAATCCGGTGTTCCCTGCCTTCAACAATGTTTGTCGGTATAAGTTTTGGCAGGTTGTATAACCATAAGCAAGTGGCTTTTGTTTCTCCGTGTCCAAACATCCAAGGCTGAATGATCTGGTCTGGTTTTCGTAGCTTGGTGGATATGATACTTATAGGGTTTTCAATGCAAAGATGTTTAACTGGCAGGCCCATTAAAAAGCCCACAAACCGCAGAGCCTTTTCCTGTTCTTCCTTTTTGTCCTTAAACCACCTGGCCCCGCTAACCGCCAAATGGGTGCAAGGGGGGTGTGCGATTACCATATCCCATAACGGATAGTCAACCAAGCAGTCCTTAATATCCCCCTGATAGTGCGGCCCCGGCTTGTCAGTCGGCAGTAAATCACAGGACATTGCATCGTGGCCCTTGGCTATAAAAGCATCACGGACAATGCCGGAATATTCGCAGGCCACAAGTATTCGCATCTTACGCTCCTATCAATTCGCTTATTGCTTCGGCTGGCTCATGCCGTTTGATGATGATGACAGTCGCCGGGCCGATCTCCAGCCCGTAGCTTGAGCCTTTTGCATCCACCACCTGCACCGACTGGTCAGCCCGGACTTCCAGCGTTTGGATGTCCGGCTCCAGCTCCAGCCGGGAGATCAGGTCTGATGTCTTTTCGGGGCGCGGTTATCCAGGTATTCAAGGGGTTCTCCTTTCAGTTAAGTGTTGACGGGCAGTAATGTTCTCTACTGCCAGCTTCTTTGAGTGCCTTGTTAAATTCATCCAGCGGGGTTTTAAATGTCCGATATGCAAACTTATCCCGCCCGGCATAACAAGGCTTGACAGAAAATGCAGCGTATATGCTTACCAGTTGCCGATAGCGCCTTGTCCCGGCCAGCCCCAGGTGATGCGCCGCCTCTGTTTTGTTTTTAAGCAGGGATGCTTCTTTTACCAAGTCGTAGTCAAGGCCCTTTTCTTTCCAGTACTTCCGGGCCAGCGTGCGCCCCGGCCCTTTGGAGTGGATATCGGTGGCGGAGAGGGTGGGGAGTTTTTCATGTTAGCTCCATATCAATAATATAATTGTAACAATAGCCGTAAGTCCGGCCAAGCAACCAATAATTGCTGAAATACCGGCAAACCAAAAAGCAAAACCTTCCTCTTTGTCTGGGGTAAGATTAACAATAGCTATGGACATGATTAAAAGAACTCCCGCTGTTAATAATATTTTGACTAACATTTACCCCTCAATTCCTTTAAAGTTAAATTATTTAGTTTGCAGTATCTTTCGTTTAAGGCATCAACCAGCTTTTGACGGGCTTCGTCTTTAATGGTCAGCTTGCCTAAGTGTTCAAGGTTGTGGTGCTTAAAACACATCGCTATCGCTTCATAGTCGGGGCCTTTTATTCCCCGGCCAAGTGGCTTGCCATGTGCTGGAACTATATCCCCAAAGCAACCGCAACAGTCTGTAACATAATCATACCCGGTTACGGCACAAGGTTGTGTCCTTAGCCATTCCCTATATTCCTTGTGTTTAAGCCGTGTTCCATCTTTGGAAAATTGCTTGCTCACTTTGCCTCCAATGCTTCATAGTGTCTGCCAACATTGCCCGCATCAAGCCAAGCAAGATACCTTATTGCCTCTTGTTTTGTCAAATAGCTTGTCCCATGGAAGGAAACATACCACACCCCAACATATTTACCAGTAGCATACGATCCGGCTTGATAATACGGAGAAAGGGACAATGATCCCCCGCCCCTCTTGATTGCGGCGTTTATTGTTGCATCTGCCTCAAATCGCTTTAGGTGTTGGTGTATCTTGCCAGCTATTTCTTTAAGCTTCATCGCCCCTCCAATATGCTGTTCACAATGTCCTTGTAGTTTAACTCGGTAAGGACAGCATAAACTACCGCAGATTTTTTTCTTAGGTTAATTGCGGTTAGTAGTGATGCCGTTTCTGCCTGTCCGTCAGACAGCCGATCAGCACCAACCTTAACTTCAAAAAACACAACTCGCAGCATATTGCAACACACAATGTCCACCCAATCCTTTTGCCCTATGTCATAACGTGTCTTGCGGGAGAAGTTCCAGGTCTTGTAACCGGCTTTGGTAAAGGCGTTCTTGATGTAGCGGGCTATGTCGTTTTTAAGCATTGATAACCTCCTCGGCCATCCCGTCCATTTGTTTCCCGTTTTTCACCCATGAAGCAAATGCCTTGTTTAGTGCCTCTCTTGGTGTTTTGCCTTCATCCCACCAGTTCCCGGCAGAATTTATATGCGCCCTCCAAAGATTTGTTCCCCTCTTTGATATACACGGGTAACAACCGGCAATGTCTAATGTTTTTAATATGTTTTCTATGGTTTTCATTTCTTCCCTTTCTTTGGTTCTGCTATCCCGCCGCTGTAAGGGTCTGGTGCAAATGTCAGGCGGGGCGGTTTGGGTTTAGGTTTTGGCATGATTACCTTTCTGCAAATATATAATTTTTTGTCTTTTGCTCTTGGGCTTTCTTTAATCCAGCGATAAAGGTTTGTGCTTTTTGTAGTCTTGCTTTTTGTTCAGATAATATTTCCTCTGCTTGCTTAACCTTATTTTCCCTGTTGTCAATTAAACACTCTATTGCATCCGACAGGGAAACAAATGCCTTATCGTATTGAGTATCAAGACTATGTTTTTTAATGATTGGTTTTCCTGAAAATGGGTTTTGTGTTTCAACCCAATATGATTTATCTGATTTTCTTGTGGCATTAACAACCTCTATTAAACCACTTCCAAAAAGGTCTACAATGTATAGTTTCATAATCCTCCTTTTAATTATTGGTTTGCGTATGTAAAGTTTTGTTTTCGTTTATTGCTCAACCATTCCTCGTGTTTCCTTTTGTCCTCTTCCTCACGTTCCTTGTCGGTTAGCTTTGCCCGCCGTTCCCAGTCCGCCACCGCCATGTTAACCAACGGCTGCTGCTGCTTTTTGATTATCTCCAAATGCTTCATGGCGCAGTCCGGGCATTGAAAGAAGCCCATCATGGTCGGGACTACTTCTTTTTTATGCCAGGGGCAGATGTCAGTTTCAACCTCGGAAACAAAGTAGTCATTTTCCTTAAACCAGATAAACGTGATCGCCTGATGCTCTTGCATCTGTTTGTCTGATTTTATGAAGTTAGCTTTTTGCATTTCTCCATCCTATAATCTTTATTTTCCAGCGTTATCACCGGGCAAAGTGATATTATCCTTGACGCTATCCTGTCATCAAACCGCTCTGCTATTTGCTTTACATCAAGGTTGCTGGTTATGATTGTTGGCTTTTCGTAGTTGTATCGGTAGTCTATGATCTGGTATAAAATGCTTCTGGTAAAGTCTGTTGTCTTTTCTGCCCCCAGGTCGTCCAGTATCAAATAATCACAAGTGCAATGGGCGGTGATTATGGTCTCATCCCTTGTCGTGGCTTCGGGGTTAAAGCAAGCCCTTACATCCATAACAAGGTTCTGCAAGGTGGTAAAAAGCAGGTTGCTTTCTGGATTGTCAAGTTTATAGATGTCTGTTTTATAGCTATTGGTCAGGCGTGGGACGCTGGCGTAAAGCTGTTTGATCTTGCACCAGGCCAGGTATGTCTTGCCACAACCAACCCTCCCGGTCAATAGGCAGCTATCAGGTATCTCTTTCAGCCCCTTTGAATTTTCAAAAGAGGCGTTCTCATACCGGGTCGGAATGTGTCTTAAGTTTGACATTGGTTACTCCTACAAATTTATCATATTTACTAAGGTCTGGTTTTGTACCGCCGGAGGGGGTGGTGGTTTTGTTGGACCTGAAATCTGCCTGCCATAGCTTTTCAGTAAGATACCTTGACGGCTTGGCTATATATTTAGGCTCGCTGGCATTGGCTATATAGGCTTGTAGTTTACCAATTGCTTCTGCTTGGTCTTGTTCTGTTAGTTCAATCCAAAGATAAAAACAAGACGGCTTAGCGTTGGGTGTTTTATTTGGCCCACAATACTTATCCCAGAAGGTAAGGAACGAGTCTGTATAGTTAGGGATATCCTTTTCCTTAGACTTACCCTTTACCTTCTCCTTAACCTTTATCTTATAGCCGGACTTATCCTGGAGTAGTCCGGGAGTAGTCCGCAGTTCCTCTGGACAATCCGGGATTGTGTCCGGCCCCATCCTGTCCTCCCGTAAGTCCTGGTGATTATCAAAGTTAATGGCGTGTATATAGTTGGTTCCTTCTATTTCAAACCACTTGACATCGGTTTTATCACTTATCTCTTGCAGGCACTTTGAAATAACCGGGATAGTAAAGTATTCTATCTTAGGGCAAACAGTTCCTTTAACTGTATATGGGTTGCCGTTTTGCTTGCCGTGTGCATTGTAATGGGGAATAAGCAAACAGAATAACACCCCTGCCTGTGGACTAAGCAAAGCAAACGAATCGGATTCGTTAATTGTTTTTCTTATCATACGTCCTTGTGCCTTTACCATTTTAGTCAATACTCCGATATTTAGGGGTTCCATCGGGGTAAAATTCAATGGCGGCTTCTATTGTTTTTTGATCTTCCATGTCAAGTTTAGATATCTCTTTTGCAATTTCCAATATTCCACCATTGCATATATGATATCCCTTTTTAATGTATTTTTGCATCCTTGATATTGTAGATATGGGATATGGCAGTTTGTTTATAACCAAAGCCTTGCGACTAAGGTCAATAAAAAAAGTCTCATGGGTTATAACATATTTGTCCGTTACCGCTCCACAGGCAACTGTAAAATCAAAGGCATCTATGGTATCTTTTGGTGATGCAAAATATTTACGGCACAAATCTATCCGCTGCTTTCCCCGGACGATCTTTGTTGCGTTTTCGTTCTCAAATATCAATTTTGCCTTGGGGGTATCGCCGTCAAGGAAATATGCTCTGGCCTTTTTATATTCATCATCATTTGGGAAAAATAAATCAATATCGGATGAAATATAACCAATGGAAAAATAATCACGAACGCATCCACCGGCTACCCAGCATTGGCACACCTCTTTAAGCTCCCCAAGTATTCGCTTGCCGAAGTAATTTAAGCAGTTACTAAATTGAATGTTCACGGCATCTCCTTAAATAAAAACGCCCCAGCAGGTGCTTAACAAATACTAAGGTTGCCGTTTCCGGCTTCCAAAAGTAGTGTATCCTGCTGGGGTGTTGTGTTGACATTAGTTTAATCCTTAATATTTGTTAAGCACTGGTATATTACCACAAAACAATGGTTTTGTCAAGAGAAAAGTGATGCCATTTTTTCTTGGTCGTTCCATTTATCCCATCCTTTACCAAAGCGTATCTCAAAGCTTTCTATTCTATCTATTGGCTTTACGTGATCGGAAAGTGCTTTGCGATAATCTGTTTCGCTTTCGCCTGTTTGTTGTTCCCTAAATTTATGCACCTTTGCGGCAAATTTAAGTGATTTAATGTCTGGAAAGTCCATTGGCATTTTGCCATCCTTTCTTTAAAAATTCATTGCCATTACGCCGGACGGGAGGGTGAGGGGAGCGGGGGTGGAGGGGATAGTATCAGGAATTGAGTATTCCGCAAACCGCTTGCCGTTCTCTGTCAGATAATTAACCTTGACACGTTCCGGGGATATTTCATGATTGATCTCATTTATCCTTGACGCAAGCCGTGAACATCCAAACTGCCGTAGTGCCATAAGGGATGTCAAGGACTGCCCTTGTTTAAGGGCGTTGTAAATGGCGAGGGTTTGGGGCTTCATATTATTTCATCCCTGCTAAATGGTTCATCTCTTTACGGCGGTCAATGGCCTCAAACATTGCAGAATTAAGTGTGTCAACCGCCAGTTGATGCTCACGGATCATAACCGCCTGCCTATTTTTGCCGTCTTTAATGTCTATCATTTTGCGTTCAAGGTCATGCTGGGCCTCGGTAAGAGATGACATAACAGCTTTTAAAACATTCACTTCTGTTTTGGCGGCTATGTGCAATCGCTTTATCCCCTCCACATCACCGGCGGTAATCAAGCCGTCAATTTTGGCGGCGGTGGGCATATTAAACATTTTTTCTCTTTTCTTTTACTGTAAGGATATTTGTCAATGCTTTTGCAGTTCTGGGGAATGGTTTAGTTTCATCAAAATACATGTATGGGAGTGAGGCAAAATAGGAGCATTTTATTTTAGGCAAATGTTTCAAGACACAGGCCCATGAACAAAAATGTAAAGTTGTCGCTTCCGCCCCTGGGTTTTGAAAAACAGTTACTTCCAGCCGTGCCGCCTCATTCGGAAATTCGCAAATTTCATGGTAGCACTCATCGCATCCGTAAACCTCTCGTGAAATACATTTACGGGAAGTTATCCTAACATTTTTATATTTTGCTTTTTTAATTAACATTATTTGTCCTTTCGTTTGCCGGGTGCTGGGCATATCCAGCCTTATAAGCCTCTTGCGAGAACCGGCGGTGGGGGGTTAGAAGTTCGGTTCTGGTTCGTTATCTCCGGTGTGGGCCTGCGGTTTTTGGACTGAAATGGAGTAATAGGCATCTCCGGCGGCAGATTTTTTCTTCCAGGCTGATAGGTAAAGCAGTTTACCGTCAACCATTATTTTGCCTTTGAGGTCAGGGCGGTTTTGGTTCTCCCCTTTGTCGTTTTTAAATAACGCCCCGGTCATGTCTTTCATTTCAAATGAGGCCATCGTCTTCACCTTTCGCTGTTGGTTTTTGGGTTGCCGGTTTTTGTTCTTTTGTGGTCTCAGTGTGGTTCTCAGTATCGGTCTCTGGGTCATCCCCGGTCTGTATCAGGAACATGGTGTTAAAGACATATTTAATCCCGCCTGTGATTGCCTTGTAAAGCCCCTTGTCCCCGGTGTCCGAGCCAGTTCCCCGCCATTCGCCATTGACAACGGCCCCGGTCTCGCTGTCAACTATTCCCCATGATCCCCAGGCTTCAGTAACAAACATCTTTTGCCCGTTCTTTGTCTGGCCGATTTCATACTCCCGGCTTCCAGTGGTGGAATACTGGAATACTAAAGCCTGTTCTACAAACAGTTCCCGAACCCGGTCTTTGATCTTGGCCTCGGACAAATAGCTGTAATTTTGCCCGACATTGCGTTTGTCTTTTTGCATATAGCCTATTGACGCAAGGACAACGGCCAGTTTAGTATAAATGTTTTTAGGCTCCGGCATTATTCCTCCTCGTTATTTGAGGGCCGTTTCAGGCCCAAGTTTAGGTAAAAATAATCTAACATTTCATCCGCCTGATCGGCAACCGATTTAATGGCGGCGGTGCGGTCTGCAATGGCATCGGTGATGGTGGTCATGGCGTTAATCCTTATAAAAATAGATGCCGGGTATTTTGGGCTTGTTGCCGGGTGCTCTTGCTATGGCCCCTAATGCCGTGGTGTCCAGTATATGCCAATCCACCGGGATAAGGTTCATGTCCGGCTTGTCCACTATTTCACCATCCTTACTGACATAGCCAAACTTGCCCGTTAGCTTGACAAAGCGGCTAAGGCCTTCGGGCTTAACCGGGGCGGGGGGGACTGCGGACGGGGCAAGAAAAGTGTCAACCATTTTGGCATTCAGTTTTTCGGCAGTCTTGACTTTCCCGGCAGCTTCGGCGGCTTCCTGTTTGGCTTGCAATGCCGCCATTTCAGCGTCCTTCTTTTTGTTCTCTATTGCCAGCAGTTCGGCACGTTTGGCATCTTCCACCCGTTTGTACCGCTTGGCCTCGGCAATGATGATGTCTTTAACCTCACCGATAGCCTTAAGCGGATTGTCAAATATGCTCCGCAGATCGTCCAGGGCTTTTTTGGCCGGGGCATACTTTTTTTCCTTGACCTTTTTGATCTGTTTTTCTTTGGCGGTCAGGTCGTCCAGCAGTGCGTTGGCTTCATCGTATTCCCCTTGCGATGTTATCCGGTAATCGCTGGCAATCGCCGGAACGTGGCCGAGCTGTTCAATTCGTTTGATTAGGTCTTGTTCCATTGTGGATCCTTTCGTTATAATATTTTGGTTTGTTTATTTGCTTTCCTTGCCCTCCAAAATCCAGGGGTTAAATAATACAGCTTAAACTTATGCCAGGGGTCGTTGAGTGCGCCGTAGAACACCCGGCTAAACCCGCCGTTGGCCGTATGGCCGACATCAATACCCTTTGACCTAAGCCAAACTCCCAGCCTGACCGCCCAGCCGTTCATCGGCCCGGCAAATATGATGTGAATTATGCGCATATTTTTGAAAACCCACAGCCCTCGGCGCACCGCACCTCCAGCGTTGGCACAAAGCCCTTGTCCAGATGCTCGTCCTTGAGCAGTTCACCGCCGCACCGGGGGCAGGTTGTCGGGGCTTGCTTGTCCAGCACCTTTAAAAGCATGGGGCTTACTTGCTTTCTAACATCCAGCCACTCTGTTTTGCTGTTCATGGTGTTCTCCTATTGTTTGGGGTTACTTGGCTCCGATGCGGACTGCGGTTCCCATATCCAGCGTTGACTTTGGGCCATTCCCAATCCAGTAGGTCAGCTCCAGCTTTACGCTATCGGCTGGCCGGTAAACGCAAAAGCTATCCTCCAGGCACCAAGACCAGTCGCCGCTCCGATATCCAAAGTATTCTGTCTTGTAAGCGGTAACAGTAACAGCGGTATCGCTTTCAATTATGGTGTAGGCCGTGACCCACAGGCTGGCGGTATCGGCTACCACACCCCCGCCCTCGGCCTTATTGATCTGGACATAAAAAAGACTATCGGACATATCCCACCAGGCCAGGGCCGGGTTGAGAACTACGATAGTCGGGGTGGTGGTGACTTCCACCGGGGCGGAAACGGGGTTTTTGGCGCAGTCAACCGCAAACAATGCGATGATGCTGTACACCAGGGCGACGATTACCATGAGGGCCAGGGATTTTTTCATTGGGATACTCCTTTTATTGGTTGTTGTTCTCCAGCTTTAACGCTGGGGTGGCTTCAACTGCTTTTAATTTTGGGATAACACACTGTTTGCAGACCATGATTGTTTTAATATACTTCATACAGTCGTTACAAACCCAATCATAATCCTCCCTTTTCAGGTGTGTGTTTTCACCAGTATTAGAACTCATCTCCCCACCTCCCCGGGCTTGGGCAGGGATTGCTGGTATTTGTCGGGTCTATTTTGTTTACGACAACAAATATCACATCCATCCATCAGTGGATAGCTATGATTTTTCAACCAACAATCTTTAGGACACTCAACTTTCTCCACCAGCCTCTTGTTCTCTGCCTGAAGCGAGGCAAGCTGGGCTTGGAGTGATTCTATTTCGTGATGTTTTTGTGCTTGCTCCAATATAAGTTCGGCACCAATAATGGCTTCCTCGGAAGCTTCAATAATGTTTTCGTGTTGACGATGCAGAAGTTCAGATATTTCCGCCTTTGCCTCGGCAAACTGGGCGGTAAGGGCGGTGAGTTCGGATTGGGCATCTTCATACTTTACCCATTCGCCGTTCTTGTCAGTATTTTCATCTATAAAAGAATTGTCGTTCCTCGTGCTGTAACCGACTTCTATTCTGTATCTATCCATCATTCCCCTTTCATGTTTTCCTTGTTTCGTTAATCTCATGCGCCGCATTAAGGGCATCCGTCAGGACATGGTAGACTATGCTGTTGGTTGGTAGTTTACTACCGGCTTGCGGCCCCGCTTCGGTGCCATTGTTTTTATATTGTATTGGATGATATTGGCCCCAGGTTTAACCGGCTTTCGTATTTTAAAAAGTTTATCAAATATTGTTACAACAACTCCGGGGCTTTTGTTCTCTACGGGTTTTAATTTTGCTATTAAAAAGCGCTCCAACAATAATCGTTCTTTAGTTGTTTTGCAAACACTAAATTTAATATATCTCTCTCCCCGCCAACGTGGGTGATGATATAGTCTGGTTTTCAAATCTTTGCTTTGTCCGACATATATAACACTATTTGGCAGATCAAAAATAACATAACAACCGCTTGCATCTGGCACTTGATATCTTTTTGTTATTTTTACCCAATTAGCCATTGGCCTACCTTTCATAATACTTTGATCTTCGCCCGGCCCCCGTCCACTTAGTCGGCCAGGGCCAACCCCTCGCCCGGTAAAGCCCCTTGATTCTGCGGTGGAGGGCCGGGGCGCAAGTGGTAATATCGTTCCAGTAATCGCGGGCAGCGGCCACGGCGGTTTTATGGTTGTCTAATGTTTTGTTGGTTAACTTTGCTTTTGACATTTTGCATCTCCATTAAGTAGTGGTTTTTAATTGTGCTTATTTTAGCAGATTTTATTTAATTTGTCAAGTCTTTTTTATAACTATTTTTAAGGTAATTATATGGCCTTATGTTTCAATGGGTTACAATGGCAATTATTTTTAGTATTATAAATTACAGGCCGGACAGTTTCCATAAAAAAAGATGATTTCGGCCAGGATGCAATGATGGCGGGCTTCTACAAGGATGTAAAATAATTATAAATAATACTTGACATTACCAGTATAATCGTGGTAAGATAACTCAATCCAATAAGGGACGGTCAGGCCGCACCCATTGGAGGTATCTTGGCCACAATGCCAGGACTTGCGCCCCGGATCAAAGCCTTTCTCGAGTAGGCCGACTGATACGCAAGGACACAATTCCCGAAACCGGGATAGGGATTGTTTCAATACCGCCAACTTTCGTAAGGACTGGCGGGAACCCCGGCGACAAAATTCGGCTTCATGCCGTGTGATTAAACATCCTATATCGCCGGGTAAACCACAGCGGAGAATGATCGTGCGCATCGCAATACGCCCCTCATCGTGCCGCAGCAGCGAAGCCTCGGGCCTGTCCAACACGGACGGGCTTGGGGCTTTTTGCGTTTGATGGCGAACAAATATTATAAATCTAATTACACCATGAAGGCGCAAGAAACCAATGAGGTGATTGCTGTCAACAAGAGCAGTAATTCTGATTGGTGTGAAATAACTATGGCAACAAACGACAAGGCAAACGGAGCAATCACCATTAAAAGCAAACACATGGCAGAGCAATTACATTTTATGCTGGGGCAAATGCTACGGGGAGAGGAATAGGAATGAAACTCATTAACGACACCCTATCCATTATATTCGCATTACAAAAGGCTATTGACATCATAGTTCCAGACAAGGACAAAAAGAGGGTAGTGGTGTTTTTGCCGGGGTATAAAAAACGGGTATCTGTAACAAGGGTGCATTTCAAAAACGCTCCTCAAAGCAATGAGAAATACCTAACCGTCCAGATTGGCAAGCCGAATTACAGGGAGCGGGAATTTTTGAAACTTTGCAAAAAGACAAAGACCCAGCCAGGACAAAATGTTTGGATTAATTTGTTTCCAAAATCCTGATAAACAGGAAAGTAACAAGGGTTTTGAAGATGCTAAGTTTAATCCCGGTCAACCAAATAGAATCGGTCTCTTTGTGGCGATGCGCCCCGTCCGTTTAACACCGATTAAGAAGAAAAGGGAGATAAGGCAAAGAGATAGAGGCTCCCAAAACAATTTGAAACATCAACCAGTTAAATCTAACATAGACAATGGCTAAAGGAAGAAAAACAGGGGGCAGGAAGCCCGGATCAAAAGACAGGCATGAAACCCACTTACTCAAAACCTTCACGGCAACTTGGTTACGTAAGATGGGGCAAACTGGGTTTAACAAGTGGGCTGATGACAACAAGAATGAGGCAATGAAGATTGCAGCATCGTTTGTGCCAAAGCAGGTCGGATTAGATGACGACACTATTGTTTCACTGGCGGCATTAGCACAAAGTTTAGTAGATGAAAAATGATCTCAAAATCATTATTGAAACCCTGCGGACAGACCCGGTCAAAGTCAATAAGGCACTGTGGCCCAACGAACCAAGCTGGGCCGGTCAAGAAGAGATCATACGGGCAGTCTGGGAACACAAGTATGTCTGTGTTAAGGCCTGTAACGGATCAGGCAAGTCACACACCGCCGCCCGTTTGGTCACGGACTTCCTCTTCGCTTGGCCAAATGCAAAAATCATAAGCACGGCGCAGACTTGGAGCCAGGTTAAAGATGTTCTTTGGGACGAGATTAACAGGCAATACGCTCTTTCAAAATTTCCTCTTGGTGGCAAGCTAACCGAGTGTCGGTGGGAGATCGCACCGTCCTGGTGGGCGGTGGGGATATCCACCAACGAAGCGGGAGCCTTCCTGGGCCGGCATGAAGATCATATCCTTGTTTTGATGGATGAGGCCTGCGGGGTTCCGTCTGAAATGGATGCCGCGGCCAAATCGCTTATAACGTCCGCCAACTCCAAATATGTAAAGATCAGCAATCCGGTAGAGGCTTCGGGCCATTACTTTGATAATTTTGGGTCTGATATCTGGCACAAGATAACGATATCGGCTTTTGATACGCCTAATTTTACTACATTTGGAATCACAGAGGCGGATATATTTAATAACACTTGGCAAGCAAAAATTACCGGGCCGATACCCTACCCCAGGTTAGTGACCCCAGCATGGGTCTGGGAGCGGATGCAGGAATACGGGGCCGATTCCGGCTGGTATCAATGTTTTGTTAAGGGTGAATTTCCCTCGCAGTCAGCCGATAGTTTAATTAGTTTAACATGGTGTATTAATGCGGTCAGACGGGTAGAGGTAAACCCGGATGGGAAACGGGCATTAGGTGTTGATGTCGCATATTCGCCACAAGGGGATGAATCTGTAATTTGCCTTTATGACAATGGAAAAGTAGAGATACTTGATGCCCAATACGGTCAGGACGAGATGCGAACCACAGGCAAAACAAAGTTATATGCTGAACAATACAAATGTCCGGCGGGAATTGACGATATTGGTGTAGGTCATGGCGTAATAACTCGGCTAAAGGAATTAAAGGTTGAAAAGGTTTATTCGTTTTGGGCGCTTGATAAGTCGGTTAAGTACGGGAAGTTTGCCAACAGAACATCGGCGGCGTGGTGGGCGATTAGAGATGCTTTAAAAAACGGGACAATAATTATCCCTAACGACAACAAGTTAATCGCTCAACTAACAGGCAGAAAATATCATATTGCCAGTGATGGACAGATAGAGGTGGAATCCAAGGAGTTAATGAAAAAACGGGGGTTGTCAAGTCCCGACAGAGCTGATGCCTTAACAATAGCGTATACAACGGCGCAGTGGCACGGATTAGAGGACAAGCCAAAACAAAAACTTACCGCTAAAGAACGGGACGCAATCAGGACAAAGCAAATAGCAGACGAAGCATTTGAGGAAGGATAAAATGGGCAACAATAATCATGAATTTATATTGATGGAAGATCGCCCGGTGTGGTGCTGTAGAAAATGCGGTAAATGCTTTAAGTTTGAGAAAAACAAAAAGAAAGAAGCACAAGCCGTAAAAAAGGCTGGAAAATGTCTTGGTTCGTGGGAAAGGAATGCCTTAAAAATGGTCTATGGGATTACGTTACTTAATGATAATGATATTGAAATCCTTACTATTAAACGAGTGCGAGATGAAATGCTTAATACCCCGGAAGGAAGAATAGAAGACATATTAGTAGCATTCAACAACAATACCCATCTTGCTATTCGCCTTCTACATAACGGGAAAAATGCGCGGGTGTCCTGCAAATTCATAACAAAAACAGACCTTGCTTTTCCAGCAATATGAGCCACTCCCTGACCGACATAATCAAGGCCGTCCACCGGGCCAAGGGAACAACGCTGATTGAGACCAAGAACGGAGAGGTGGTAAAGTTATGGTTGCCAGTAGACATTAAGGATTTACCAGCCCGCTATGATGATTGGAAAAGTAAGGGGATAAAACCCAAACCAAAACTTACCGCCAAAGATATTGATGAATTTTTAAACACAACTTCGTTGCATGAAGCCCCTTTAGTTAAAGCAAAAGAACTATATGATATGTGCCGTGTTCCGATGTCAATAAAGGGACAAAAAGATATACTATGCGATCATAAACACAACGGAGATTATATTCTGGGGGAATTTGACTTTCAAAGCCATAAGTTATTTTCCTGCAAACGCTGTGGATTGCAAATAAGAATACCCAAGGCAAACCAATAGTGTTTAAATAAAATTGGCGGAGTAGATACGGTGGTTGCCTAAAGAGCACACAATCCGAGCAACAGTATTCCAGCTTTGGAACTCGGCAACCCACTGGCCACGAGAATAAACCATCAAAACAAAGGGGAATAAAATGATCTGGGCAATATTAGCAATTTGCGGTGCTATATTTTTTATGTGCTCGGCAATATTAAAATTGCAAAAACAGATTGACGGACTTAGAATAAACCTAAAATCCGTAACGGACGAGGTCCAGGGTGTTGGCGTGGGGGTAAGGGGCCGACTGGAACGGCTGGAGAAATGGAAAGAGGCAGAAAAAGAAACCCGCTTCTGGTTTGATATGGCACACGAAGAGAGCAGAAAACTTATCCTTGAACTTATGGCGGTTCGGGAAAATACATCCGAATCACGCAAAATCAAATCACTTGAAGCCTATCTTGGGATCACAGAAAGGACAACTGCTGGCACTCCCGAAAAGACTGAATATGTAAAAGTGGGGAAAACAAGGATTCGTAAGTAAACATAAACCTTTAGGGACTTGCGCCCTCTACTCTACCGGATTTAAGCCGATAGGGATAGAGGGCTTTTTAATTTTAATCCGAGGATAAAATGGAACAACTGCTACCAACACGGGAAGAGATAGCAAAACATATCATGCAAGTTTGGGACGGCTTTGAAGGGACTACGGCCTATGATGTCCTTGCAAAAGCCGCTGTTTGCTATGCGTTCCTGTATGGTTTACAGGACGCTACGTTCCTGACATCGGACAAGATCAAAGAGGACTTGGCACAATTAAAGCGGAACCGGCCCGAATCCTATCTATATTTCAACAAGATCAAGGACTATTATCTGCAATGGTGCAGTCTGGTCAAGGTTGGAGTGCCGAAATACCTATGTGAGGCAACCGACCCCAGCAATTCAAAGGATAAAGAGACTGCCCGGATGGTGTCCGGCGGGTGGAAGTATCACAAGGATTATGTCTGGAACTTTGATACCGCCCTTTATTCTCGGCAGTTGTTTGACATTTTCTGCGGCGGCCAGGCGTATCACTTCTATTTTAAGGGCGCGCCACAAAACAGCAAGGCTCCGGGAAAGAAACCAACAACTGTTTGTAAACTGCGGTCGTTGAATGTCTTTGACGTGGCTTATGAGGGCCGGATAGAATCGTCCATGAACGAGGCATCGCTGGTTGTCTGCCAAATGGTTATGAAACTGTCTGAAGCCATTGAGATGTTCCCAACCCAAAAGGCAGAGATAAAGAAATTCTTTGCCGATAATCTTATTAACGACAACACCAGCATCACCAGGGCCAATCAGTTCCTAACCACTGCCGGTCTGGATTCAACCCAGGAAATGGTTGACACGTTGGACAAGATGGATCGGGAATATATCTTTTATGTCGGGCTAAAGAATAAATCCGAGTGGTGGCCCAACGGGACAAAGTGGCTGGTTATCAAAGACCAGGTTGTGGCTGAGGAAGCATTGGACGGCGGGATGTTGCCGATAGAAGTTGTGTCAACCCAAGAGATTGTAGTCGGCCAGAAGTTGAGAATCCCCCCGGCTTGGGATGGACTACCGGCGCAGGCGGCTTGGAACGATCTGAACAATTCTCTACTGAAACAGGCCGGACGGCAGGCAGACCCAGCCACTTATAGATTTGAAGATACCTTAATTTCAGCCAATGGTAAAAAGCTGGACAATAACATAATATTGAAACCGGGCGGGCAGTATACAATCAGACCCAACCAAGCATTGATCGCTCAAGGAATAGGGCCAAAAGAGCAGATTCCGTTTTCGCCCAGCCCGGACAACCTTGGCATATCCCCAAGCATGACCGTAGCAGTGGACAATATGTTTGCGTCCTTACTGCACATCAACCCTGACCTGGGCCAGCAGGTGCCAGCCGGAACACCGGCGGAGCTTCTGAAAACACAATATACAGTGGTTAAGGAAAAACTCTCCGGCATTCAGTTGATGTTTGAGGATTGTGTTTCAAGATCATGGATGCTTGCGGCTACGCTGATGCAGTCCATGTTAACCCCGGATGATACGTTCTGCATTCTGAACGCTGGCCGGGCCGATACCATAACTTGGAAGAAGGAAAATCTGACCGAAGGCGTAAATCATATATTCCGCAGCCAGATCAACGAACCGACAACCATAGAGGGCAAGCTTCAGGTCTATCAGACTATGGCTAATATATTTGGGGAGCGGGTGTTTGAATCACTTAACAGTGAGGACTTTGCCCGGATAATGGATCAGGCCGGATATAGCGTTACCGGAACAAGAGACCCTGAAAGCGAGGAAGCTGAATCCATCAACCGCAAGATCCAAAATGGCGAGATAGAAAAGGGCAAGGAAACTACTTATAACGAAGTTACTTTGACAGAGTGGAAGGTCAAGGGCTTTACCCCGCTGATGGAACACAACAAACTGCTGCGGCTTAAAATACACTCTGACCTTAAACGCGGCAAGGACTGGCCGTCTTTAACACCTGACCGGCAATCGGCACTTGACAGTCTTTGCCGGGAATACATCGCTCTGCTATGGATTGAGCAGAACAAACAGGGAGGAATGTTTGGGATGCTGCCGAGGGCCAAGTTTGATGCCTTGATGTGGGAGGCAATGGGGGTTGAGATATCACCAAAAGATAAGCAAATTATGATACAGGCTGGTATGACTTACCGGGAATTACAGGTCCAAAAGATGGAGATTGCAGCGTTAAACCCACCGAATCCCGGTCCCACTACACCAGGGAATGAAAACGTGGTTGTCCCACCGGCCCCGGAAACACCGGAAATGCAGGTAGAGCCAACCACAGATTTAACCATAAAATAAAAGGACACTACAATGGAGTTCAAGAAAATTGACAACTGCCGAATAGGAGACGCTGGCAAGGAACTGAAAGGCACCCATTGCGCCAAGGGTTACAAGACTTGCAAAGGGAGTGCTTGCAGTGGTTATGCCGGGCCGCTGGCTGACCGGGAAGCCGCCAGGGTGAAGAGCGAACTGGCAACGCTGAAGGCCCAGCGGGATGTGCTGGACAAGAAGATCAAGGCTTTGGATCCTGAGGTCATAGAGGAAAAGCCGGTAGAGGAGCAGACCGAGCCGGAAGTCATAGAGGAAAAACACAGAGGAAGGCCCAGAAAATGAAGTCCACCTGGGACTTGGTAGAGGGAACCAGACAGAAGTATGCCGGACCGGGCAAGGGAAGCACACCAAGACACGGCGGATGCCCCAACCCACAATACCGGCCCAAAGGTCTTAACCTATACTGCGACATCTGCGGGGACAAGGTTCACCGGACAATTACCATAAATCATATAGACTATTGTGTTCGTTGCAAACCATAACAAGTTCCGAAAGGACAAAATGACAAAGGACAAATTATTAGAACTTCTATCAATTGTCCCTGGCGATTATAATGTGTTTGTTGGGGAGCCAACTGATAGGTTTTACAAGCACGGAGTCAATAAGTTGTCTATTGACAATCGAAACAAATATATTCATCTTGGTAGTTATGAAATACCCATTCTTTCAATTTTGAACTGTGACAAATTAACAATGGAGGAAGAAAAAATAATTACGGAACAAGAGCAAACTATCAAACTTTAAATTACCTTAACAGCCGCCTAACGGTGGCAAAACAATAGCGTCCTAACGGATGCACAATCTCAAACCGAAAGGTTATAATGAAAGACGAAAAAGACCTGCTTAATTCGGAAGAATTAGCAGAAGGTGATCAGAAGCCGGAAGGCGGAGATCAGGCGGACGACACCGCCAAAAAACCGGAACCCAGCCCGGTAGCGGCACCTGCCGCACCCAAAAAGGCAACAGACGAAGAACTTGAAGAAGGATTAAAAGATTTTCTCGGCAACCCCGATGTGTCGGATGATGAAAAGATTGCGACACAAAAGGGATTTAACCGTCTGACCGAACAGGCGAAAGCCGCACGGGAAACAGCCAGGTTAGAGGCAGAGGCCGAAAGGACTCGTGCCAAACAAGATGCCGAAAAAATCAAGGCGGACGCTCTCAAAGAAGCCCAGGACATCTCCAATGTCGCCATTGCCAAGAAAATGGTTAAAAGCGGCAAATGGACAAAGGAACAGGCTAAGGAGTTCATGGAAGAAGAGGGCGTTGACCAGGACTTTGACCAGGACAAGCTTCTGACCAGAGTTTCCGAAGTGGTGGCTGACACGGTGGCAAGAACTCGTGAGGCTGACCGCAAAGCGGCAGAAAATGCCCGGATAGCTGAAGAAAAGCCCAAGTGGATAAAGGCTGCCCGTGATATAGAAGCCTCCTGTCCCCGCCTAAACCTTCAAGAGATCGGTTACTTTTTGGGTAAACAGTACACCGCTGGGGTAAAACCGGACGAGGCCGTAAAAGCCATAACTGAAAGATTTGGCACTAAAGCCCCGCCCACACCACCCAAACCCAAAAAAGAAGGGGATGAACTGCCACGAGACGAGGCGGAGATGGAAAGGCTTGCCAATGAGGACAAGGCAAAATACATTCGCCAAACTTAGGCTATTTATCCCGGAAAGATAAAAACTTATGAATAACAGAACCAACCTGGCTTTTGATCTCAATACTCTGTTATTGAATCAGAAAGCCACGGAGCAATTTTACACCGGCGGGCCGGACAACGGCGGAGACGAAGCCGCTACTATGCTATTTGGCAAGGCTGTCAAAAATAAAGCCTGGGGCCGGATCAACGAAGTTCCCCTGATCTTTGGCACTTCCATGAACATGGAGCCTGCCAACGCCAGCAACCGGGGGTTCCCGGAAGCCGGAGCCTTGAGCGGCGCACGGGCGGACATCCAGCCGGTGACACAGTTCGGCACGATCTCCTTTGACGATTTTGCCATTGAGACCCTGCTGAAATCATCGGGTGAATCGTATCTGATGTCCAGGGATCAGATCATCAAGACCTATTTTGCCCAGATGAACGAGATACAGTCCCAGCAGTTGGCCGGACGCAATGATGGCAGACTGTGCTACGTCATCGGCTCTGGTACGACCGCTACCTTCTACGGCCTGGACGGGACCAAGCTCCTGTCCGCCGAGAACCCGGCCTTTGACATCCTGACCGGGCCGTCCCGCAAGTTTGACATCGTGCCGGTGGCTACCAAGACCGTCCCGTCCGTGGCCGGATGCACCTTCTCCGCCTTTGACCTGGATGCCATGACCGCTACCTGCTCGTCTTCCTTGTCGGCCATCTCCAGCACGGACACGGATGCTTACTACGTCCGGTGCTACAATTCCAAGACCGCCATCTCTGCCATCCAGGCGGACGGGCTGCTGGACATCTTTGAGAGTGCCGGGTCTTACCTGACCGACAACGCCGGGGCTGCCATTACCTCTACCCTGTTCCCCAACTGGCGGGTTACCCGGAAGTCTGCCGGTGGAGCCGTTCTGTCCGCTGACATCGTGGAATACCTGCTGGCCGCTTCCCTGAAGCTCCCCGGATCGGACAAAATCCTGGTGGCTGACCCGAAGGTGCTGGTGCGCTGCCAGAACGCCAACAAGCAGCAGCAGCAGTTTAAAAAGGACGAAGGGCTGTATCTCGGCTTCCCGAAGGTCTTTTACATGATGGGCGCAGGGGCGATCCAGGTGGTCGGTCTGTCCCGTTGGCGCGGGACTGGCTATGTGGCCGTGGTAGATCGGGGTTTCCTGCGGATGCTGGGTACCGCCATGACCCCCAGGTTCATGCGGAATGAGTTCCAGTTGCTGGAAGAGAGCGCCGACTGGATCAACAACGTCAAGATCAACAGCCAGATGTACACGGACTGCCTGCGGGCACACGCCATGGCCTACGGGGTGGACAACACGACTGACATCGGATAACATAATAATTTAACCTAAAGCAACGGGCATAAAATCCCGTTGCTCAATTCAACCAAGGAGATCAAAACATGAGAAAACTTTTAATCACCCTGATGGTGTTGGTGTTCGCTGGGTTGGCGTATGCCGGGACTGGAGACTTTGAGGCAGGTAAGGACAATGCCGACTACCACTTACCCAAATACGTTAACAGCTATACCAAGGACAAGATCATCACCCTGACTATCAACAGCGCCTATGCTGCCGATTCGGCCCTGCCGGGATCGGGCAAACAGATTGCTTGGGTGGCCCCGATGGCTTGTGAGATCATGGCTGCCTATCTGATAACCTCCGATAGCGTGGTGGCCGCTGACACGGTTACCAACTTTTTTGAGTGTCAGATATTCACCAACGACCGGGCGACTGTGGACACCGCTCTTTACTATGCTGGAACCGGTGAAGCTACCCGCTTACAGCCGTTGGAGGATCAAGCGTTTACCAGAACTGCCACAACCTCAAAGCAGAAACTGGATAAAGGCGAAGTGATGACTGTTGTATGGGAAGATAACGGAACTCCTGTATCAAGTCCTATTGATTTGAAGGTGGTTATTCTCCTGCGCCCGAAATCCTATCCGGTAACAGCAGACTTTACCACTCGGTAATTTTAACCGGGCCGGGGTTTACCAAAGCTCCGGCCCATCTTTTGTGAGGGTATATGTCGAGAACCACAGCACACGAATACATGGAAGCCTTTGGAGGAACCACTTTATCACCAGAATCCAAAGACTTATACCTAAACATGACCAAGCCGCTTGTTTTGTCTGACCTGCGACCTTGGGGTGCTTCGCATATTCAGACTAATACCAGTGTTGACTATATCAGTTCTACTGTTGCCGTTGCCTATACCCAGACCGAATATTCCTATCCAACATCCAACGTTCCCATGGAAATAACTGGAGTGGCCGTTAAATACGCCGCCTCCGCTTCATATAAAACCGCCATAATGAAGCAGCCGTTTGAGCATGGCGATGACTGCGCTGATGACTACGATGACCAGGACAATCCCGTTTTCTTTTTACGCAATAATAAAATCATAGTCTATCCGCAGTTTGACGCTGTTGTAACCAATGCCATTAAAGTTAATATGATGCAGAGATTGAGCAAACTGTCATCTTCCGTAACCACTACCGGGTTTTCGGATGAGGCTGAAATGCTTTGGTCTTTAAGGGCGTTGGTTGCTTATTTTAGTGCCACAGGGGATGCCAAGGCAGAGGAGAAAATAGCTGAATATAAAGACTATCTTTGGTCATTAAAACACATGGCTCCGATAGGTGCGCCGAATGAGGTATAAGTCTCCCGGCATAGGTTCAATTACCAATAAGGGAAGGGTTACATACCTTCCCCCTGGATATGGTATTGACGACATGAAGGAAGATGCAATCACTGGCGGGGCCGCAGAACAAACAAACGTATTCCCTAACGGAATTATAGTAACTGGTGGAATACAGACAGACGACCTGACAGCATCAGATGAGATTGCATCCGATAAATTGACCGTTGACAGTGGTTCTGATTTAGCCGGGGGAGTTAACGTTACTGGTGATTTACAACTTGACGGAGCTACGGAAATACTGCATGGCACAAAGTTCAGGACAAGAGTTTCCGGGGAGAGGCTTATTCGTGAATATTCCGCAGACGGCGGCACAACTTGGCTACCAGGAGATGAGATAGGCGAATGAAACGCAAAACATACATAATTGACGGGTTCAAAGGACAGAACTCCAAAGACGCTCCTGAAATGCTGGCAAAGGGTGAAATGCAGGTAGTCTCTGGCGGGTTTATCAATGAAGACACGTCTTATGACGGGGATAACGTGGGAACGCTGTCTTTAAAAACAGGGTTCAGCCATGAGCCTATTGTTATTCATGCTTGGAAGTCAAGCGATGGCAATGAGTATATCTTGACTTGGGGTATTGAGAGTGGTGCTGGTATTGTAAATTATTATAACAAGACCAGTGATGGGGCAATCAATACCACGTTTATCACGGCTATGCCGATAGCATTCCCCCCGGAGTTTGTGAATTGGGGTAACGAATATATTGTAATGCTTGCCGGAAGGTTTGGGAATTACCAAATAACTACTTCTGCCGGGACACTGGTTGCCACTGCCACGACCGATGTTTCTCCTGCTAACTTTGGCCGAATAAACAACGGTGCTTTGTATTTGGCCCAAGAGACATCTATCATACATTCTGCGGTTGGTAATCCTTTAAGATTTACCCCCACAAGACAAGAGCGAATAGATGGGGTTTATGACAGGGAGAATAGGCTTATCCTAAGTTCTGCCGGGGTGCAGGGTGAGACTATGGGGTATGAGATATGGAAGGGTTATCATATCGTATGGACACAGTATGATTGCTACATAGCCGCCTGGGACGGGGCTGGTACTGCCTATGCTACTAAATTATCAGGATACGGACTTTATGGGATGAAGGGCTGGGCTATCCTTGATGACAAGTTGGCCTTTTACTCTACTTACAAACAGGCTTCAGTTTGCTATGTCGTAACCGGGACTGCCGGAGGGAATGGTGAAACCTTTACGGTTGGTCAAAACCTCCAAGTGTCCATTATTGAAGCTCCTGGCGCAAAGAAAATATCTGATATTCTTACGGCCTGCCCCAAACCGACAACCAAGAAGAAAATTATAGCCATTGATTCTAAAGAAGATTGGGACGGGTCTAAGATATCAACTGACCTTTCGGCTACGGGTTGGGATACAGACACTAATCCGGGGTGGGTGAGCCTAAAGGGTGCAACAAAACTAACCTTGACATCAAACGTGATAAGTGGGACAATGGTAAATGGCGGGGGATATGTGTTTGGGGATGTAATAACTTTAACCGAGGCCGCTGATGTTTATGACACTGATGCCGCTCCTGTTTATCCAACCACTGTACCCACACCGACAATACATCAGACACAAATGGAGGCGTTAGCAGTAAGGACAACCTACATACAATCTCTCAACGGGTGCTTTTTATTGGCTGACACCCCAAGCGGATCAGTTGGAATATATGACAAAGACAGGGGAACACACGAAATCCCACAAGTGGCGGGATGGTCACAGTTTTTACTACAAGAGCCGCTAAAAGGGGTTACAAAGATAAGTATTGTTTACAGTTTTAACATCCTATTTCACAACAGCGGAGGATACGATGTATGGAAGGACGTTAATATTGTAAAGGGATATACACTTGGTGGTTCTTATGCAATAGAAAAAATAAACCTATATGATGTTCGTGTTTCCGCCGGATCTTACGGAGTAATGGGAGCGAGTGATTTTAAACTCGATATTGGAGAAATAGAGGTTTATGGAAGCCAGCAATCAACTGGTGTAATTACCACTGGCCCGACAGCATCAACTTCACTATCGGTAACCGGACTTGCCGCGGGAACGGCTGACCTTGGACTATTCCAAATAGGATATCAGGGATACAATGATGACGGTACTGGTGGATTACTTGGTGCAACCGCCCCGACATTGGTTGAGGTTGGAATAGGAACTGACACAGACCCGTCAACTTGGGGAAGTGCCGCAACCGCAAGAGCCGATGACATTACAACAGCAAAGGGTTCAATAACCTATCTTACTGCCGCCGAATTAAAGACAGGATTTAAGCTGTCAACACTAATCAGAACTGGTGGTGGTGCCGGGAGCGTGGCCTTTACATTTGCCGCTGGGGGAACGCTATACGTCCGGGCCAGGGTTCCAGCAACCTTGCAGGCAAGCTCATTTGCATCTCCAATGATAGACCGGATTATTTGGGACTTTGAAAGCGGATCGGCCAGGACTTCCACCTTCCCGATGTTCACTTGGCAGCATAAGACGTTATTGGCTTTAATGACCAATTCCAGTTCAACCGAATGTGACAGGGCTGTTGCTGTAAACGACAATGGGTATTGTTCTATCTTTGACGGGGTAAAGTGGATGGCGGGGTTTGCCGGAGCGGATGAAACCATTGTAACTGCCGGGAAGACTTTGGGTAAATTGGGAGAAGGGACAAATAATCTTATTTGGGATGGGGCTGCTTCTACCGATACTCCGACAACCAAAAAAATAACACTTCCAAAGATTAAGGGAATTAACAAACTATTTGCCCGTAAGGTAAAGTTTGGGATAAGTAAGTTTATCCCTTCTTCTGGATTAACGGCTACATCAACAGGGGCAGTCATAACCCCTGCTGGAACTACCACTATTGAAGACACTACATCTAATTTAACGGTAAATGGGGATTCTAATTTTGCCGTTGTTGGTTCTGATGGATGTATTTACTTTTTAACGCCCTATGTCCCCGCCACAAGATCAAACGCTTGCTATATTCGCCTGGTGAAATTTAATCCAATAACTTCCGAATACACCAACTTAGATGTAGATGCCGTTTATGTAAATGACATAAACATAACCCCATTTTCTATTGCCATTTCAGAAGACAAAAAAACACTATATTTATTTTGGGGTGGTATTGTTGGGAGTTATCCGCAAAAAATAAATCTTAAACTTTACGACATACCAACTGTAACTCTTGGAAGTGTTATAACCATTGCAACTATTACCGGGTCAAATGCGATAAAAAAAATGTCTGCTTTGGTTTATAATAACGAGCTTTATTGTGCCGCAACAAGAGACAACACCGCAGACCAAATACTGGTTTATAAAACAACTAACCTACAGCCAACGGTTGCTGGTGACTTTACGCTTGATAAAACCATAACCACATCCGGGGCGGGTGGCGCACAAATAAGTACACCGCTAAAACTATCAATCAATACCGATGGAGACTTAGTTTTAACCTATGTAGAGGGAATATCATTAACCCCGATATATGAATATCGTAAGTCGGGGGGTGTGTGGGCTACCGCCATTTCTACGTCAGCAACAGCCGTTGACAGTCTGGAAATATGTTCTGTTGGTGGATATGATTATATGTTTTCAAGAGCAAGCACAACGATATCAGTTTATTATAAAAACAACGGCATTTGGACATTATTGACTACAATATTATCGGCTCAAGCATATCCAATGGGTGTTGTGGCAACAAAGAACGGATCGGCACTATTGCTTTACTATACCGGAACTGGAATATCGCAAATGGAGTTTGTCGGTAGCAGTTTTTCGTCTGCCGGAAGTATAACCGCGTCCACTGCCCCAGCTTCTTTTGTTTTTGCACAAGACCGAGCAAGTTCTGTTATTTACGGGTTCCTGTTCCTTACTTATTACCGCCCCTATAAAATAATCCCTGGTGAAATATCTGCCACTTGCCCCCTGCAAATATCGGTCACAACAGATCGGGGGACAACGTTAGTCTATGAACATACCACCCCAATTACCAAAATAACCTACATACCGGAACGCAACCAGGACTTAAGACTGGTACAGGGCGGGTATTTGCAAGCTAAACTAACCGCCTATGGACAGTTAAAATGCGTTGGCGTTGGAATAGAATATGACGAACAAGAAGGGAGCTTATAATGGGCTACGCTGATACAATGCTTGAGCAGTCAAGGCAGGGTATTGACAGGCAATCACAAGGGGCGGAAACAAGTGCCGCGTGGAATTACTACTCGCAGTTTGGTGGTACTGGCATAGAGACCCCCGGCCTTAAAATGGCCCTTTATAACATCGGCAGGCAGAAACGGCAGGCAACGGACAACCTGGGAGCTTGGTATTCCGTGACCAAAAAGCAGGAAGACCTTCAGGACAAGTGGCAGAAGATGTGGGAAGACGAGCAGCGGCGACAGGACGAGGAGGCAGGTAAGACCGATTGGGGTTCTATTATTGGCGGTATAGTTGGCGGGGCAGGTGGGTTGCTGTTAAGTGGCGGGAACCCCGCAGCTGCTGCTGCCGGTTATGGTGTGGGTTCGGGCATTGGTTCACAATTTTAAGAGGTTATGTAAATGAGTTTTACAGACTTGGGATATTCTGCCAGTAACGAAATTTCCCCGGATGCGTGGAAAGAATATATGCTTGGCAATCTTGCAAAACAGGACGCTTACCAGCAGGATCGGCTCAATCAGTATATTGGTTTGCAGGAACGGGCCAGGGCGAAGGCAAAGCGGGAGCAATTGGTGGCCGGGATAAAATCAGGCTTGCAGTATGGAATGCAGAAGGCTATGACCCCGGCAGCAGAGCAGACCATTGGCACTACGGGGGCGGTTACTACAGCATCCGGGGCCACTGTTACACCAACCCCAGCCTTACCTCAAGTGCCAGGGATGGAAGGAATATTGCAACCGCCTGAAAATATCTTATCATGGGAAGAACTATTCCCCGAATTTAAGAGGGTGAAATAATGCCTAACCAACTGCCTTTTGAAAATGTTGACTTTGCGGGTATGGCCCGGAACATCAACGACCCCGGAAAACTTGCACCGCTACCCCAAAAGCGTTCTACCATTGCACATGATGTAATGGATTTGGCAAAGACCGGGATAGAGACTTATGGACAGATCAAAAAGGGCCAGATAGACGCAAAGCGGCAGGCTGAAATCAACACGATCAATGCCATGACATCGGCCTTTAAGCTGGCTGGATTGGGAATGAAGGTTCCGCCTATGGCTGGACTGACCCAGGCCCAGGCGGAGGAAGTAAACAGAGTGGCTGAAAAGCAACGGGAAATGACGGCGGAAAAACAAAAAAACCAGCAAGCATCAGTTAAAAAATTGGTTGCCAACCCCACTACTGGAATGATGGATGTCTTTGATACTCGGACAGGTGAAACGTTTGCATCTCAAATACCTATTACTGAAAGCGCCAAGCCAACCAAAGCACCGAGAGTATTCCCGGTAAAAGATATGATGGGCAACACCAAACTTTACATTCAAGACCCGGACAACCCCACTAATTTGATAGAGGCCAATATAAACAAGGGTGGTTCCGATGGGGCTGACCCGTTAGGAATTAGATAATGAATTATAAAGAATTTTCTGCAAAGATAAAAGGTAAATATCCGCAGTATGCTGACATGGACGATATGGAGTTGGCAAAGAGGATGGTTGCCAAATATCCGCAGTATTCTGATATAACATTTGAAACTTTACCGGGAACTTCTGTCCAGCCTGCCACTGGCCTCGCGGCTGCCGTGAAGACTGCCGGACAGATCATATCCGATGTCCCCAAAGCAGTGCAAAGTGGCATTAAACAGGCTGAATTGTCAAGTCTTTTAAACAGGGCCTTTGAATTAAGGACACAGGCCCGGCCAACGGCTATTCAAGAAGCAGCTCTTTACCCGCCAACCGAAGGCCCGGATGTTGCCCCGTCTAAGGCCCCGCCTCCGCCATTGTCAAAATACGAAACCCAGGCCGATGAGCGCAAGCGGATCATGGGCCAAGCTGAAAAGAAAAAGGCTGAAATTGAGGCCATTAAGCCAAGCGAAGCCTCTACCAAAGGCATAGGCAAGGCTATTTATGGCGGAATACAGTCATTGCCAAGCTCCCTGATACTGTCCGGGCCTTCTACTGTCGGAGCTGCATTTGGTCCCGTTGGTAAGATTGTCGGGGCGGTATTGACTGCCCGGCTGGCTGGCGGCGCGGAATATGAGAACTTCATAATGGACGCAAAAGCCGAACTCGGGCCGCAGATACAAAAGCAAACCGGGCTTAAAAAAGAGGTTGCCGATGAGCTGATAGAGGAAATGGTAAAAGACAAGGCCACCATATCCGCTTTAATCGAGGGCGGTGGAGAGGCTTTAGCCAATTACTTATTTGCCAATTTAACGGGCATGGGAGAGGTCATAAAAAAGCCCTTTACCAGTGCCGCAAAATTACAGATCAACAACACCTTAAAGGACTTTGCCAAAAAGCCGGTAGTTACGGCGTTAAAGAATACTGCCTTAAATATTGCACAAGAGGCCGGAACCGAGGCGTTACAGGCCGGAGGACAGGCGGAGGCAAAGAGGGCCGCTGGAATGCAAGCCCCGTCTTTTAAGGAAGCGGCCAAAGAAGCCGTTGGCCCGGCGGTGGTGATGTCGCTGATAATGGGCGGGGCCGGAACGCTGACCACAGCCTTGTCAACCAAATTAAGCCCGGAGGAAAACGCTATAATTGAGGAAGCCAAGAAGAACCCCACCCCGGAGAACAAAGCCGAAGTGCAAAAGGCAGTCTTAAACGGCTTTGCCAAGATGCCACAGGCAGAGTTTGACGCTGCTGTTAAGGGCAATCCGCAAGAGGCCGACATAAGGGAGCTTTACAAACAGGCACAGGAAGCCAAGGCAAAGGCCGGGGAAGCCCAGGCCCGGACAGTACAGCTTGAGGAGCGGCTAAATAAGACATCCACCGATCCGATCACCAAGCTCAAAAATCCTGAATTTTACGTTGACGACCTGACTTCCGGCCAGGAGAAAATGCCCCAGCACGTTACCATTATAGACGCTGGACGGCTCGGGCATCTCAATGAAGCCTTTGGCGGATCACGGACACCCCAGGGCGACCAGTATTTGAGAAAGACTGTTGACTTTATCGGCAAGGCTTACAAGGACGCTGGCATTGTAAAGATCACCAGGGCCAACAAAGGCGATGAGTTTTTTGTTTGGTCTGACAAGCCCATTGACGAAGGAACCAGGATTAACCCGGAACTGGACGGCTGGTTTGTTGGTAAGGACGGGGCGGTAGTCCATTTGGGAGATACCTATTCCAGCGGCAGTCTGCCCGTTGGCAATAACCCCACCGCTGCCTTTGATGCCATAAGCAAAATTGAAGCACCAAAGGCCAGGCCGAAATACAATGGCGAGGCCCTAAACGACCGGGCCGTGCTTGAGCAAAAACTCTATGGTGGTAAGCCCAGAACTGCCCCGGTAGAAGCCGCCCCAGCCGCCGAGACTGCCCCCGAAGCCCCACCCATTCCCCCGGCCCCCCAGCAGTCCCCCGCTGCCCCTGTTTCACGTGAAACACAACCCTTGCAAAATGCAACACCCGCAAAGCCCACATTCAAGCCCACAGACAAAGAACTGGCATCATTTGAAACGCTGGTAGAGGCCAATAGGAACGCACACCAAATAGCTGGTGGAATTATCAGGGACGAGGAAGGATATAGCACCCGCAAGGTTTACGGGGCAACATCTACTTATACCCCGGAATGGCGGGCTATACTCGGCCGTAACGGATCGGTTAAGGGTATTGATAAGCCGGAGGCTATCAGAATACTTGAGAAGTTAAAAAGTGGTAAGCCGTTGACCGATCGCCAGGCCATAGCATTTAATCAGATATCAGAAAAGCTGAAAGACTTTGAAGCCCGCACCCCGGAGATTGCCATTGCCGATGACCTAAACCCCGGCGATACATTCAAAAAAGACGGCGAGGTGCATACTGTCAAAGAGATCACCGAGGACGGCAAAGTCAAGATACAAAACGGCGTAACGGAATATTTCAACCCCGGCGAGACCATTGAAATTGACCGGGGAACGCTGGAGAAGAAGCCTGACAACACCCCCGCATACAAGCGTGAGACTGTTGGCGCATCTGCCACTTCCCCAGCCCCCGCCTTCCATTCCAAACTCCGCAAAGTCATTGACCAGAAAATGCCAAACCGTGCTGACATACAGACCATTAACGGCATACTGGCTGGCAGTGGTGTAAAGAATGATGAGCTGACATGGAGCGGTGTCAAGGACTTTTTGGAAGGCAAGGACAAGGTAAGCAAACAGGAATTGCTTGACTACTTGGACAAGAACCAGGTGGAGGTGAAAGAGGTAACGAAGGGGGGCATTGTTGACCAGAAACGGGTTGAGGAACTTTCCAGAAAAGTCAATTCTGCCGATTACAATAAAATGCCGATTGAAGAACGGCAACGGCTACAGCAAGAATTATCTGATGCAAGGGGTGTAGGACAGGACATAAACAAATCCACCAAATTCTCCCAATACCAACTCCCCGGCGGCGAGAACTACCGGGAGGTGCTGGTTACGATGCCGACAAAAAAGTCTATGCCGTTTGATGAATATTTGGCTGGATATCGTAAACGATTTCCCAACACACAAGCAGACGAACAAATGGTTCGTAACTATTGGGATGCTGGACATACTTTGCCAGAACCCGGTAAAGCAAGTAGCACAAAAGACCCGGCAGTATTTACCTCCTCCCACTTCTCCGAACCGAACATCCTCTACCACCTGCGCCTGAACGACCGCACCACCACAGACGGCAAGAAGATGCTGTTTGCCGAGGAGATACAAAGCGACTGGCATCAGAAGGGGCGGGAGCAGGGGTATCAAAGTGAAGAATTAAAAAAGCAAGTTGCCGAAGCAGACAAAAAAATAGATGAACTTCAAAAACAATATGAAGAGCAAAAAACAACATTAGAAGCATCATTGAGGGAAGGGGTAGACTTTACCGTTGCTCTCAAAAAAAGTGACAGATTTCCGGGTTATGCAATGTATGACAAAGACGGAGAGGTTTTTGGACAAACATACACAACCAAAAAAGAAGCCGTTAAGCACGCAAGGGATATGGTTGCCCATGAACAATTAAGACATTCTCAACTGGTGGCAGAGATATCTAAACTACAAGAATTGCCAAATGTTCAAGACCTTGTCCCCCCCGCCCCCTTCTCCAAAACCTGGCATGAGCAGGCCGTCAAGCGTCTTATCCGCTACGCCGCCGAGAACGGCTACGATGGCATTGGCTGGACACCGGGTGAGGTGCAGGCAGAGCGGTATGATTTGAGCAAGCAGGTTTCCCATGTAGTTTATCAACCAAACCGTAATAACTTGGTTGTTTTTGGGCTAAACAATGAAAAACTTATTAGTGAAAAAGTCGAGCCTGAAAAAATACAGGACTATATCGGAAAAGACCCAGCGCGTAAACTTTTAGAGTCTCCGACACGTAAAAATATAGCACAGGATGATGTGCATGTCATTGAAGGTGACGACCTCAAAGTCGGCGGCGAGGGCATGAAGGGTTTTTACGACAAGATCATCCCAGACTTTGCCAACAAGTATGCTAAGAAGTGGGGGAGCGGGGTTGAGGATAAGCAGATAGAAGCATATAATTATAAGCCCAAAAATGCAGTTGAAATAATTAAAGAAAACAATGAATATGGCGTTTATTCTGATGGTAAATTATTAAAATCTTTTACAAACAAAAGGTTAGCAGATAAATATGCAGATGAGTTTTTAGACACTCAAGAGCCTGTTACCGTCCACTACCTCCCCATAACCGATGCCATGCGTTCCGATGTTATGTATATGGGGCAGGAGTTATACGCTGGACTACCCCTGACCGATATGTTCAACAAGGCCATACCCAAAGAACAACGGGAAAGTGCCTATGCCAAGCTGATAAACCGCTTTGCCCCGATAGAGAACGCCATGAAAGAGGCAATCAAAAACGGCGCACAAGGGATAATGGACATTGGCATAAGGGCAAGGGAATATCTTGGCATTGCCGGGAAATTCCAGGCTACCATGAACGACAAGACCTTCAGGATCACCAAAGACGGCAAGATAGAGGACACCGGCGAGGGCTTGCGTCCGATATTGCAGGATTACGAAAAGTTAAACAAAGCGGACAAAGACCTAAACGACATCGGCCTGTATCTTGAGGCACGGCGGGCCATTGCCGATAAGCGTGGAGTTGTCAAACTTCCTGGCGACAAAAACGCCAACGAAGTCATGATGGAATTGCGGGAAAAATACGGCGACAAGCTGGACGACTTCTCCGATATTGCTGACCGGGTGTATGCATTCCAAGACCGGGTATTGTCTCAATTGGTTGACGCTGGCATTATGTCAAAGGATTTATACAAGTCAATCAAAGAGAACAACCCGGACTACATACCTTTTGACCGGGTGATGGAAGAGCAAGGGTTCATCGGCGGGCCGAAGTCAAAGCGGATATTTACAGATGCCAAGAACCCGTTAAAAACAATCAAAGGCTCTGTCCTGCCGATAGAAAACCCGTTTGAAAGCATACTCAAAAACACCTTCCAGATACTTGACCGGGCGGAAAGAAACACAGTTGCCAAAGGGTTGGCTGACATTGCCGAGTTTTTACCCGAAAGAGCCAAGAAGCTGAACCAGGCAATGGATGTCAAGGTAACTGACCAGTTAGGTACAGACGGCAATCCGATTAAGATAATTGAAAAGAAGGCGGGCAAGTTCTTCTATGTAGAGAACGGCAACCGAAAATTCATTGACATCGGATTAAACAAGCCCAAAGGCGTGATAGAGTATTATGACAACGGGGATAAGAAGTATCTCAAGCTGGACGAGAACCTTTACAATGCCATGTCCGGGTTGAACGATAGCCAGGTGGGTGATCTGGTCAAGATAATTTCCCAGCCGACCAAGTGGCTGCGGACGGGCGTGGTGATAAGCCCGGAGTTCTGGGTTCGCAACTCCATCAGAGACCAGTTTACCGCCTTTCTGCAAACGGACTTTAACCCCAGCACGATATTTGACACGATGGGATCGGTGGCCGACATTGTAAAGAAGTCTGACACCTATCACAACTGGCTTAAAACAGGCGGGGCGTATTCGGGCTTTGTGGACATCAACCGGGAGAACCTAAAGGAGAAGCTGGCTGAAGTCAAGAAGAACCCGGCGTTATTGCTTAAGCTGAATGTCCTGCAAACGGCTCAAGACATCTCCGGCGTGGTGGAGAATGCGACAAGGGTTGGCATTTACAAGCGGGCGTTAAAGCGTGGCGACACTGCGGTTGACGCTGGATTTAAGTCAAGGGAAGGGACGCTGGACTTTGCGCGCCGGGGATCGGCCATGAAAGAGGTCAATTCCCTGATAGCCTTCTTTAACCCGTCAATTCAAGGCACGGACAAATTCATCCGCACCATGAAAGAGAAACCCACCGAGACTACATTAAAGGCCGTTGCGTCCATAACCCTGCCGTCCCTGATGCTCTGGGCCATAAACAAGGATGATGAGGAATACCAGGAAATGTCATCCTGGCTGAAGGACTTATTCTGGAATTTCAAAGTTGACGGAACCTGGGTCAGAATACCCAAACCCTATCTTTACGGGCAGTTGTTTGGATCTTCCGTTGAAAGGATGCTGGATAGGTTTTACCGGGATGATCCGGATGCAATGGACGGATTCGCAAAGTCTATGATGGACGCTGTTTCCCCGGTGCAGGGCGATCCGGCCTCTACCTTACTGCCAACAGCCATAAGGCCACTGATAGAGAATGCGACAAATTGGTCATTTTTCAGGGAAGCCCCGGTGGTCCCAAAGAGCCGGGAAAGACTTATTCCTTCAGAACAATACTCCGGCGGGACTACGGAAACCGCAAAGGCCATAGGCAAACTGTTGGACTACTCCCCGTCAAAGGTGGAAAACATTGTCCGGGGCTGGGGCGGAACTACCGCTTACGATGCCTTGAAATTGTCCGATGCAATCTTTGCTCCGCAAAAAGAACAGCGTCCCGTTGGCATCTCGGGCAAATACTTTGTCAAAGGCTTTACCTCCAAACCGCCATTGATTAACCCCAAATCCAGCCAGCAATTCTATGACAACTGGACGGCATTAGACAGCGAGTTTAAGACTTACAATAAAATGGTGAAAGAGGGACGGCTGGCGGATGCCAACAAGCTGGCTGAAAAGTATGCTGATATTGACGCAGTGCATAAAATGGTGTTGCAGGCCAAGAACAAAATCAAAGAGATAGACGACCAGTTAGACCTTGCGGAAAAGGGTAACAAACCGGATGCTGAAAAGTTGGCAGTTATTGAACCACTTGAAAAACAACGGCTGGCAATCTACAAAGCGGCCAATGATCTGATGAAGAAACGGGCCGAAAGCATATCAGAGGAATACCGCAAGTTGCCAAAACAAAAAACCTCCCTTACCCCCAAGATGCCCTCACTCAAAATCAAACAATTTTAACACCATATTAGGAGACCACCCATGAAGCGGTTACTACTTACCCTGTTAATCGGCCTGGCAATCTACGGCTGCATTCCCTGTCCGGCATTTGCGCAATCAATTAGCCCGGCCCAACAGTCCTTGTATCTAAGGAAATCGGATTATGCTTGGAAGATTGACAACACTTATGCAACCACAGATACTATTACAGTGTCCTCAAAAAAATACTTGCAGCCGTTATCCTGTCCTGGTGGGATTGTTTCCATAGACGGCAAGGCTATCTTTACCGCTGGCACTGATAGCATGAAGATAGTGGTGTATGTCAGCAATTCACAATATGGATATCCACAGGACACCATGCAAATCTACGCTTTGGATAGTTTTAAGCTTCTTTCAGCAACCTCAATATCGTCCGGGAAAATTAACGCAGGTAACTTTCATTACCGATTTAATTTAGCTGGTGAATTTGGAACTAACGTATCATTTGCCCTTGTCCCACTCAATGGTGTTACGGGAAAACTTACTAAAATGGTAATTGGCAAAGAATAACAAAGCCATGAAACGGATATTTATATTTATACTGATTGCTGTTGCGGTAAGCAGTAGTTTTGCTACACATTATAGCAATAAGTATGTTTGTTTTGATGTTGCCGATAGTGTTATTATTTTGCCGGATAGTATTGTCTTCATTACTGCTGGGGCGCGGAATACTATAATCCGTAAACACAGCATTACTACTGATAGTATTATGGCTCATCTTTACGGTACGGCTGACAGCCTTGGCGGCAACCCCTGGACAAGCTATCTGCGGAGCGATGTAACCGATACCGCCGTTGTTCACGGAAAACTTTATATGGGTGCGGTTAATAACTATCAGTCGTATCTTGGCTATTTTGACAGCACCGGCAATTACCACGTTGGCGACCCGTTTGTGCTGGGGGCGTTTGGCGCAAACCGCAAGAAAACAATCATAGACCCCGGCAACGAATACGACATTGAAATAAATGTCAGCGGGGTTTCGGGGGGAAATTATCCCTATAACATTTATTGCAGTGAGGGAGACACCACTTACTACTGGTCTATTTACAACCACTACGGATCGGCTCCGGTAATTTATTCCAGCTACCCATTACACCTTTACGGGCCAAAGAATTTAACACCGGCCCTTGAACGGGAATGGAAACAGTTTGCAGTTTATGATAGCCTCAATAAATTAAGGGTTGCCATATTTGACACGGTTGGATATTCTCCAATTAAAACCTATGATTTGGCTGGTAATTTAAAGGCTTGGTTTGGACAAAGGTGTTCAACACAGTATTCCCAAGCCGAGACCCTCATAGCCAATAGCCAGGTAAAAGTTTACGGCTCCGACACCCTGACCATCTCCCACTCCGGCGACAACACCCATTATGCTACTACCGCAAGCAACCACCACTTTGATAAAAACGTTTATATTGACGGGAATGTAACAGGCTCCAGTTATTACGGCGGGTTGTGGCACCACGATGACGCAGGGGTAACGATATCATTTGCCGCTTCAGGGACATGGTATGCTTTTAGCGGCTTCAGACAGGGGATGCTAAACGGCTTTACAGCCGATAGTGCCAATGGAACATTAACAGCAATTTATGGCAGTAAATACCGGGTGCAATTTTGGGCCGCAGGGACTGGACAAAACAATCATGTCTATCATATAGCCGTTGCCAGGAATGATACGATACTTGTAAACACTGAAGATCACATGACCGGACAGTCGGGCGTGATAACTAAGATGTCGGGAGGTGGACACATTACCCTTGTGGCCGGGAGCGTGTTGAAGTTAAAGATACAAGACGCAAGCGGGACGGGAGACGGGACACTTTATAACTGCAATTTTATACTGGAAAGAATAGGCAATTAACAATATAAAAGGAAACTGAAATGAAGAAACTTATCTTGGTAATGACTGTTGTCTTGACGGCAACACTGGCAATGGCAAACGGGTGGGATGGCCCTACGTTTACTGGTGGTGGTTTGGGAACCCTTGACAGCTTATGGTGCATTGGCACTGCCCGAATAGGCGGAACACTATCGGTAACCGGGGCGTCTACTTTCTCAAGCGGGATAACGCAATCAAAAACCACTGTGTCCGGGGAGGCTGATGGCACAAGACACAATTCATTTACAATAACGCAGTCAAGCAATCCGGCTTCTTCGGCTGAAATAACCGGAGCTTACTTTGCCTTTAACCGGGCCTTTGGCGGAAATCCGACCTATGTCAACAACGCTGTTGAGGGTGTAGCAAGGCAGACTGGAATTGATAGTGCTGGTTCGGGGACTATCCGGGGCGGGTATTTCAGGACTTACACCACCGGCTTTGTCAAGACGCAAATGGGGCTTGATGTTTCGGCCCGGACAGGTTCGGATGCCATTTGCCGGGGCGGGACAGGATTCTTTGGGGCAAGAATCTACATGGCCCCTTACTTTGCAACCGGATTTGAGGATTCCGTTACCAACTTTCACGGCCTTTGGATTTACAACGAAAGCACTACAAACAAAATAAATAACGGGATTAGAATAAATGATGCCGGAACTACGGGGTACGATACACTTATCAATCTGAATGGTGCAACGGCATCTATTGACATTATTGGACATAGTGGACACGGATTAATAGATTCTGCTTCTGCTGGATGGGTGTCTAACAATAATTTTTATGGAGATTTCTTTGCCCCACGAACAATAGGAACCGGGCAGTTGGGGACGGCGGGGAATGCGTGGAATAGTTTTACGGGGGACACGGTGAATGCGTTAGCTGGTATTAAGGGGACGCTTGGCAAGGTGACGGTTATTGATAGTTTGCAGGTGGGAAAAATAGGGTTGACCACCAGCAACCTTTATAATGACGGGGGATATTTTAGGACTAACTTGACCGGGTTTAAAGGCAACAATTTATGGTTGCTATCAGGACACGGCTTCAATACTACTGCTGGTGGTAGTTTTTCGGCTGATAGCTTTAAAGTTGGTGCAACTGCCACTGATTCCGTTTTTGCCTATTTAACAGCAGGAAAAAAGGTTGTTGTGGTAGCGGACACACTCAAAGTGGCAGAAGGTCTTAAAACCGACAGCACTGCCTATGTCCTCAAGCGGATATTTATGCGGAACGACAGCCTGTTTTTTGTGGTTAATGCCGACACTTTCCGTGTAGTCAAAAAGTGAAATACCTCTTACTCATAATCCTGTTAGCCTCCACCGCACAGGGGCCAGCCTGTTTGTAAATGTAATTGTTGACGGCTTTAGAAATGGCTGGTGGAGAAAACAGGTCGCCGAAGGAATTAAACGAAACACCGAAAAGGAGAGGCCATGACCGACCGCAAAACCCTGACCTTTTACCGGGGCCAGTCTGACAAAAACTTCACCTGCACCAACGGGGATGTCTACGACAGCTCGGCCATTTTGGAGAAATCGGCAGAGTTCGGCCCGGTGGACATTTGGCACACGGAATATGCCAACACCGACAGCACAGTCAAGGGGGCCAATGGCGAGGAGTATAAAGGGGGCAAGCTGGCCAAGGGCGAATACTACGGCATAGTAGGATACCGGGCGGCCAAGCCAGGTCAGGAGATCGGCAAGCGGGTTATAAAGCTATTCCAGGTGCCGAAAGGATTTGACATGGCCAAGATCACAAAGGCCGATGACCTGTCTGTAAAAATGATGACCCTGCCCTCCGATATCCCGAACCCCAACCACCACGACCAGTACATCATACAATATTGTCAAATACATTCCGGGGGGGTCTCTTGGGATTATAGTCACGGATGTCTGACCATATACCGGAACTCGCCGCATGATGACTGGCAGCGGCTGATGGACATTTTAGTGGACAACGAAATAATAAATATAACACTAACCTAATATAAACTAACATTTTAAAGGGGACAAAATGACTTGGTTACAAAAACTATGGGCGTGGTTTGACGGAAAAAAGACAACCATCGGCGCGGTTGTCCTGATGATCCCGGCCCTGATTAATGAGGTGCTGATAGGAATATGGAACTTACCCCCTCATCCCTGGCTTGAAATAGCCGGGACGTGCAGTTGGATCGGGCTGGTTATCGCCGGTGGTGGTGCAATCCACAAGGCCCAAAAAGCTATCACGGCCAGCAAGGAGGGCTGACCGATGGGCCATGCCAAGCTCGGCCAGCGCATAGTAAAAAGAGACCGGCCCAAAGAGCCGGACACCTTGGGGCTTATATTAAGAATTGTCAAAGATCAAAAATCCCGACTGGACCAGGTTGTCCTGCAAATGGACGAGGCCGACCGAAAGCGAATTGAAGGACAGGCAGAACGAAAGGCGGACACGGCTGAAGTAAAGCAAATGATCGCAGACTTTAAAACCCATTATGAGGAGATGAAGGACACTTACGACTTTGTCCAAAGCCTTGTAAAGCGGATGCAACGCTGGGGAAGACCGTTACTTTGGGGAGTAGGGGCGGTATTGTCGGCGGTATTTGCCCTCTTAAAAATAATAGACTGGTTTAAAGGTCATAAATAAAGGAGCCAAATCCTCTTTAAGCGCATTTTAAAGCCCTTTTAAGCCACTCCACCCAAAAGCGGCCAATTTATAAAGAGGATATATCGCTTCACTACGGGGCAAGATAGAGGCCTCTGCGTTCAAATTAGGGGCATATCTCTGGAAACCTAACACAAAACAGGAGAAAATTATCATGAAACTTACTTTTAGGGGCATAATTGCCATAATTTTGGCTATAATTACCTCATATTTGGTAGTATATTTTATCGGCTGGCACAAAGGGAATGGGCAGACTGCCACCTCCATCAGCGCAGATGCTGGCCTGGGCACCCAGGAAAGTCTTAAAATTGCCCTGGCCGAATTAAAATCGTCCGATGAAATGATCGTAACCTTAATGGCCGGGGGTAAAGAGAACAATCGTAAACTAAAGATATCCGCAGCCACAATTGCAGACTTATCGGCAAAACTGGCAAAAGTGACCGGGGGAGGGGTGGCCTTGCCCGATACCGGCGGCTGGGCGGTTTACCAGGACAAGTATCTGACCGCCTTCTTCAAGTCGGCCCCGGATACCGGGTATCTGTCCTATTCCCTGAACGCCCGGCCCCTGAAGGTGTCGCTGATAGAGGACTTGGATAATACCTGGAGCGGCTATGCTTGGGATATCCTGGACGATGTGCCGATACCGATAGACAGCCTTGAAATTCAAAGGAATAGGGACTTTGAGCCGCCGAAATCATGGTTCAGAAAGCTCGGAACCTTTACCAAGTATGCCGGCGTGGCGGTGGTCGCCGGGACTGCCGGGTATATGGCTGGCAAAGTGTTTTAAAATAGCGTCCTGGGTAAAGCCAGGGAATGCCGGATATAAACGGCAACTAAGTGCGGTTGCGCCAAGTTCAGGAATGCCCTCCTGCTGATGGTGTGTAAAGATTCCCTTGCCGTGAAAGTCCGGCCAACAATAAAAACCCCGGTCAGCTTACAAACTGGCCGGGGTTTTTCTAATCGATCTAAAGTATTTGGTTATTAAAAGTTTGCTATGCGAGCCTGTAAAATTGTCAGGTATAGGCCCATAGCATCGGCCTGCTGTTTTAGCCGTCTCCATTCGGCAGTTGAAATATCTTTGGGTGTTCGGAGAAACTCCTCCAGCTTATCCAGCTTGCCCGCCAGTTCCTTTGCTTCCGCAACTACCCTATCTTGCCAAGTTTCCATTTTACCCTCCTGTTTAAAGTTAATCCGTTAATGCAACTATCTGTATTGATAAGTCATGGGGCCATCCTATCACCAGCCTTTCGTTGGGTGGGTTATTTGGTTAATCCCAATCTTCTGACAATCCTTCCCGAATTTGGGCGGTAATACAAGATGACATATGATAATGCCATTCTCCGTCCTTTACTTGCGGGAACAACTCACAAATAAACGACCAAAAGAGATACTTACCGTGTTTGTTTTTGGCATTGTCGAGAAGAATGCAAAACTTCTTCATCTGTTTTTCCGGCACATCATAGATGCGCATTGGTTTCTGTTTTGTCCAGGGCCATTTTAACTTCATCTTCTCCTCCTATTGTTTATCCGGCTTTTGGGCCGGGGTTGGTAGTTTTGGTAGTTCCATCCAGTATGTTATATTAAACAAAAACTCGCTTCCACCCCACTCTAATTCTTGTTGCACTCCATGAGATGTCTTAGATGTTTTTATAGATTGCAAATGCCCTATTCTAACATCTCTCCGCTTTTCTTTATTGAAAGTTTCCCACTCATCAAGCAATAATACTGTTTTGTTAAAATCGGGCGGGAATTTAACTGGAACCCATTTCATTTTCTCCCCATCCTCCAGGCCATAGGGCCGGTTAGTGTTTTAGCCCGTTTAATGTATTGATACTTGTCTATTCGTTTTAATCCTTTTATGTTTGGGCCAATGGGGACATATTCGCATCCAACCAATATGCTGTCCATTTCCGTCGTATCAGCCAAATACGCCTCCAGATCGGCCCAAGTGATGGCTTCTCTTTGTGTCTGGGCTGCCAGCAATGCAACGGAATATAAACCGCTAACCTCGCTGCGATACTTTGACTTGTTTCTTGAAGGTGCTGCCTTAATCGTATCACACCCGCCATCGGCATAATGCAGGTAGATTGTTGTGGTGTCGGGCCGTGGTGTAATGTGGACTTCATTGACGCTCCAAGCGTTGGTCGCTGTGCCGATAGTGTTTTTTTGTCCCCACTTAACAGAACAGGGAGGGCTTGAGTGTATTGTCTGTTGCCCCCACGCTGTCCCGGCCAGCAGTAGCAGTAATGGTATGAGCTTTTTCATTTCACTCCTTCTCCGCTGCTGCCAGCTTTTTTAGTATTCTATAAACCCTGGTGTCATCTGTATCATCCATTAGTTCCTTTAAGTCTTTAGCCTCTTGGTTTGATAGTTTAAGTATTTTCATCTTTCACTCCTTCTCCCGCTTTAACGCTGGGGTGGTATAGTCAGAACATTTATGTTGTGCTTCCTGTTGGGTTGAATATGGACACTTAAATACCTTTCCATCGTGTAAGTGGGCAAAGCAGTCGGTTCCTTGCGTATTTTCCTTTGTTTTACCGTGATGCTCGTATTTAAGTTTTCTGTCCTCTATGTCTTTCAACACATATGCCATCGTTGCTCCGTCCCCCATTACTCGTCCTCCTTCTCCAGCTTTAACGCTGGGGTAATTAGGTTTGCCAGTGCCATTATTACCTTTGGTAGACCTCTTGCCAACATTGAGTCTTCTATTGCCCTACAACAAATATCACAGTATTTTAACCTTCGTTTAAAAAACGAACCATTCCTACCATATTTCCATTTAGCAAAGTCTTTCGGCCTTTTGTAATATTTACCGCAGACGGGACAATGGCATCTCAATTGGCTCATCTCACCTCCCCCGTCTCTCCGGGCTTGCCGGGGAGGGCGTGCTTGAGAACAGCTTGAAGCTCATCATAGTTAATATAATCTCCACGGGGGTCTTCCACTACATCTGTAATGCACTCTTCGGATGTAATTGAATAACGTGGCAACTTCTCTACCGCCTCCACCAGCCCCTTGTTTTCTGCCTTGAGCCTGATGACCGTTGCCTTTAAGCTAATATTATCTTCTTTTATGTCCTCCCAATACTTCAGGGCGTTTTCAGAAGCCTCAAGTTTGTCCTTCGCCTCGGCAAGCTCTTTCCTTACCGTCCCCAACCCCCGTACTGTTGATGCAAGATATATGTCCTTTTCAGCAACACACTTTGAGCATTTGTCGGCAAGCTGGGTGGTAATGGCGGTTAGCTCGGCTTGGTTGCCTATCTTGTCCATTAAGTCTTTTGATAGGGTTTTGTTTGGCGTATTTGCAGCATACACTGCCAAAGCAAGTTTCGCTGCGGGATCGTTGTCTATCCTCAATACAAAATATTCTGCCTCCGGGTCTATTGGATTGCCGTTTGCTTTAGTAACGACATACTTATTGTAAAATCCTTGTTCCATCTCACTTCTCCTTATATTTCCCGCCGCATCTAAGACATCCAGCCTTCAGCATAACGGCAGGGGGTTTGGTTATATTTTTGTTGCCTCAATAAATCTCATTGACAATACAACGTAAGAGCCTGTCATCTTGGAAGCAAAAGCATAAGCCACCTCGGCAAAGTTCCGGCCCGTGACCTCATCATGGAATATCTTTGTCCCGGACAGGCGGTAGGAAACTGAATATTTCAGCATTTTATTAACCTCCCCAAGTTCTCTTTTAAAATCACCTGGATGCCGCTATCCCGCAGTGCATGGATCAGGGCCATAACCTCATCATGGCTCGGCTCAGGCAGGGTGTGGCCCTTGCTGTCGGCTCCGATGTTCACAAAGTCCGGGCGGCCAATCAGGGCCAGCATCGCCCGCAGGTTAAATTTCATAATCGGCTCCACCGTTACAAAGGTCTTAAATCCTCCAAGCTGGCAGTGATACATTCCATGCGCCCGGTGGAGGGCAGTCGGGGCCTTGCTATATCTTGCCAGTATTTCAGCATTGTCCGTCTCTATTGTAGTGCCGAGGGTTGACTGGC
>Ga0172381_10000573_pt1 | contig 44454 bp, 73 predicted proteins | sample Leawel6488metaG_FD_119754 | JGI IMG/M metagenome (GOLD analysis project Ga0172381, IMG submission 119754) | Leachate microbial communities from a municipal landfill in Southern Ontario, Canada - Leachate well 64-88 metaG | ecosystem: Engineered > Solid waste > Landfill > Unclassified | place... | reverse complement strand
TCCATAAATTCAGAAAAATATTCTTTATCTCGTTTAATTGATTCTGTCAATTCTTTACCCCCTTCATAATAGAGTTATCCCCTGCAACTGAATAAAATTCAAAATTACCAAATAAATCTCTAAAATCTTTTTCATAATCATTTTTAGTTGGTTGAATTTCAATTAACCCAAACATTTTCCAATACCAATCTTGTCTAATTTTAGCGCCCTCAATTTCAGTTTGAGTTTGTAGACAAGGAGGATTTCCTACACTTACATAAATTCCTCCTGGCTTCAATACTCGATAGATATGATTTAAAAGAAGTTTTCTGTCAGGAAAATGATGAAGAGATGCACAATCAAAAACAATATCAAATGTTTCATTAGTAAAAGGGAGAAATCTTCCATCACCAAGAACAACCATTGGAATCACATTTTTGGCATTATGTAAAAGTTTTTCATTTATATCTAATCCAACTACTATGGCTTTACTTACAAAAGGGGCAACTGTTGTTCCTTCCGAACAGCCAACATCTAAAAATAATTTTCCTTCAAGATTTCCTAAAACCTGTAAAGTTGTATCCTGTAATTCTTTTTTAACAAAGGCTGTTCGTTTTATTTCTTCTTCTGTTACTGTTTGTCCAGCAGTTCGTTCATTAGAATTTGTTTTTCCCCATTCAATAGATTTAAAATGGGCTTGTTCTTGTTGTTCACACTCAATCCAAGAATCATCATATTTATGTAAATGGTAAATTCCATCTTTAATCATTCCTTGATAACCACAAGAACAGTTTAAATTATCATCTAATTTTGAAAAACAATAGGGACAAGCAAACATCAACAATTCCCTCCATCTTCATTTTTAATTGATGTAAAAATATTAGATAATTTAATAGCTGATTGTTTTACAACATTATCCATTAACATTATCATACCATAAATATTACCAAAACATAAAGAACAAATAGGTTTATTTCCAATTTTTCCCATTTCCACAGGTTCCTTAGTTGGACTTACTTCTTTATTACAATCAAGTTTAAATTTATCTAAAGTAATAATTTCCTTATCACAAAAGAAACAAGTTAATTTATTATCTGCCATTATTTTTTCCTTTCAATTATAATTTTAATCTTTTCAATCATATCTAATTCTTGTTCTGTTTCCACAGGAAAAAATTCAGATTTATATTCAAAAAAATCATATATGGGGCATCCCTCACAAAAATTTTCTTTATCCTTGACAATAATAGTTGCATCAATATTTATTAATTCACTTGTCCTTTCATTATCCAAAGCTTTAATAGCTCTGCCAAGGGCTTTGTTTCTTCCAGTTTTTTTATTATGAGGATCTTTATATGAACGAATTGCAATTCCTCTTGCTAATATTTCATAATCTTTTTCAGAGGAAATAAGTAAACACACAGTTGCCACAGGGATATTATCCCAATTTCCATATAAATAATAAAAATGAGTATAAAATTTGTATAAATTATCTTTTTTAGATAACTCGTGGTTAATAAGAAAGCTCATTTCTTTTTCCTTTCTTTTATTATTTAATTAATTTTGTTTATATTTATTTCATTTTGTAATTCTTTTTTACAAATATCACAAATATTTATTTTATTTTCATCTAAACTTAAATTCCAAACTTTTCTATTGCTTCCCATTAAATAATCCATATCCTTGCCAGAAGTTAATAATATAATTTTTAAAGTAAGATTATTACTTCCACTAATTTGTTCTGTTTCAAGGATTCTAATTTTCATTATAACCACCACGTTGGAGCTATAAAAGATTTCATGTAATCACACTTATTACAAAAAGGAATAAATTCTTTATACCCTAAAATAAACTGTGTCCGAATATTATTTAATTTTTCTCCTGTCCAAATATCCCAAAGACTTTCTTTTGTCATATCTCCAATTATATTATCTCCCAAAATATTTTGACAACAAAGAATCACTTTTCCATTAGCCATAACAGCAAGATCATTAAAAATTCTCCAACAAGGACTATTAATATTTCCTTTATTATATTGTAAATCAGTTACAAATTCATCTGCTTTAAGAAGTCCACCAATGTTATTAATTCCACTACCGCCAACATTGTCAATACCAATATCAGTAAAAAGTTTAACAAAAGCATCTATTGATTTCCTATTTTCTTTTTGGGGAATAATAACTGCTTGGGTTTTAATCTTTCGCCCCATTTGAATATTTAATTCATGGAACTTTTTAATATTATTTAAAACTACATCCCAACTAAGCCCAACTCTAATTTTCTCATAATCTTCTTTATTGCCTCCATCTACTGAAAAACAGATTTGATCTAATCCTGAATCCAACAACTCTTTGGACTTTTCTTCGGTTAATAGAGAAGCATTGGTAAAAAACATAGTGATTGTGTTAGGAAGATGTTTTTTAGTAAAAGCAATTCGTTTAGGAAGATCAGGATTTAATAAAGGTTCACCATTCAAATGAAACTGAATCATCGGTGGGGGGCTTACTTTTAATTGATTAATACATTCTACAAAAATAAATTCCGACATTGGCCCAATGTTTTGTTTCCCTTCTCTTGGACACATAATACATTTAGCATTACATTGGGAATGTTGTTCAAGATGAACTTCTTTAAATCTTGAAAGAGAATCTAAAACAAAATCTTTAAATTTAGAATTAGTGTGTTCTAAGGCTTCAAGCAATGCTGACATATATCTCCTTTATTTAGTTTCTTTAACCCAAATATATTTACAATGATTACAGAGATAATCAATAGCAGACCAAAGTTTAAGTCCTGTGTCTTTAATAACAACAATCGCCTTAGCATTTACTTTAATATTATTTCTATGTAATCTACTAAGTGCTTCATCTTCAGTTTTGAAAGCCATTATGTATATCCTCCTGTTTAATTCCTACTTGACAATTATTACAAAATGTTATTTTATCTTCAGCATTAATTAACTTTTTTGTTTTTAAACAAATAAATCTATGGTACTTTCCTATTCCATCACATTGTTTATGTGTAAAACTTCCACAATCGGGGCAACACCAAAGTCGATCTACATTACATTCAATCCATTCCATTTACTTTCCTTTTTAATAAGGAACATTTATAAAATCTAATACTTTTCCGCAACCTAATTTATTAATACAATAATCATATTGTTTGGGGTGTGTTATTTTCATTCTTTGAAATCTATTTCTTCCTTTTTCTAAATGAACACCAAACATACAAAACATGCACCCTGTTCGTTTTTCTCCCATATCATAAATTTTTGAATATGGAATTTTATATAATTTTAAATATGTCCATATATCCATATCTATCCAAAAGGATAATGGTTGTGATTTTGGGTATTTTTCTTCAAAGGAATTACAGCCATATTTTAAATATGATTTTGCTCTTAATTGGGAATCAACAGCAAGTGTTCCTATAATTGGTTTTCTTTTTGTATTTTTTTCATAATTGTTAAAAGGGATTTTTTTAAGTTTATCACAACATAAAGAACTAATTAAAAAAGGGGCACTAATTAAAAATCTCCATTTTTTTGGTAACATTTCTCTTTCCCCTCTATAATCCCCAAACATTCGTATATTTTTAAGTTTCTCTGAATTTGTATTTCTTATTTCATATATTTTTTGTGATGTAGCTTTTCCAATAACCGGAAATCCATATTTTTCAATAACTTCTTTAAAATTCATTTTTGGTTTGATCCAAGTAACATTGTCAATTGTTTTAACAAAGTTTCTTATTTCTGGGTATTCCAAACCAGTATCACAAAAAACAGCAGGAACATTTGGATATAATTTTCTTACTAAATGTAATAAAACAGTAGAATCTTTTCCTCCTGAAAAAGACACAGAAACATTTCCATTCCAATATTCATACCATTCTCGTATTCTTGTTTCGGACATTACTATTTTAACTTCTAATGGATTATTTTGTCTTTGTCTTAATTGCCAATTTTCCATTTATCTTATCTCCATTTCAACAATATAAGGATAATTACTTACTGAATAATAAACTTTTTTTATTTTAACATATTTAATATATTCTTGACAATTACTACAGGGTTTACTTAATCTGAATTGATTATTTTTATTTACTCGAATAACTAAAATAGATGTTCCTTTTAAATCTGTTTTAGCTTTAATTATCGTATCTACTTCTGCATGAATACTAAAAGGAAATCTTTGAAATTTAGGATGAAGCTTCTTTACAGATTTTTGAGCATAATTATGACCTTTAGAAATAATTCTTTTTTTATCAAAAATAATACATCCAACTTTGTGTCGATGATTGGATTTTTTTGCTTCTTCAATTGCTATATTAATAAATTTATTATTTACTTCAATCATTATGGTTCTATTATAACATAGTTACAACAAATATTTCTGGAAATCTTCTAATAAATTCATCTCTTAAAGGAGTAATCAATTGTTGCATTTGTGGGTGTGCCTGCAAAGATGTTCTTAATATAAAAATATGTTTCCATTCTCTTAAATTTGCAGTTATAATAATTTCTGTCTTTAAAGAATTAGGAAGGACAGAACGTGCTTTTTCTGGTGGCCACCCCTTATTAATTAATTTTTTATAATTCATTTCTGCATTAGCCATTGACCAAAACCAAGTATAATCTTCTTCATTTTTAAAACCTTTTTCAAGCCCTGTTAAAAAGGGGGCATACATAATTTCTTGGTCAATATAAAATTTATTTGGTTTTAATCCCACCCAAGGAGGGATAATAAAAGTAAGATCATTTTTGTATAAACAATACCTTGTGCTTTCTTGAGAATAATTTGCTAATCTATGACGCACAAGTTCATGTGTAACCCCTCGGTCACAAATAAAATTAACTGTTGCTGAAAGATGTTCAATAACACTTTCATGTCCTTTTTTAACAATTCCAGAAATAAATTTTTTGTAACTATCCTCTGTAATTTTATCTTCACTTTTGTAACAAATTCTGCCAGCTTTTTCAATTAATTTTAAATCATCAGGTAGTGATAGAATTTCAAAAGAAGGGTTAATCAAAATCATTTTTATTCTCCTTATCAATTAATCTATATTCTAAATTTTTTAATGAAGATTTACTTATTGTAAATTTTAATATCTCCAATGCCTGATTAGCATCTTTTTCTTTCACATAAGAAGAATGATGATGCCAGTTTTTTATTTTTTTACATATAAAAGAATCATATCTACATTCAATCTTCCATCTTTTCCATTTTGGTTTCTTTTTCCTGTATTTTGTTTCCTTCTCCAATTCTTCCATAATTATCCTCGATTCTTATAATATCATTTTCATCACAATCACCAATTTGGGTTTCAATAATAACTAAATCTTCCAAAGTTCTATTGGAAATTCTATGTGGTTCTTCTTGTTCTACAAAAAAATGTATATTACCAGTTGTTTCTTCTAAAGTAGATGTTTCTTCATCTTCCCAGGTAATTATCATTTCAACAGTTATTTCCCCTTTTACAACTGCCCAATGTTCACTTCGTCTTAAATGCTTTTGTAAACTTGTTCTTTGTCCTGGTTCAATAACTAATTTTTTAACTTTATATCCTTCTCCTTCATAAAGAATCTCAAAATATCCCCAAGGTCTTTCTTCTTTAAAGTGCATTATTTTCTCCTTAATAATTTTTTACTTTCAACATGGGAACAGCCATTTTCCTTAATAACTGTTATGGTTGAATCAAACAATTCTTCGGCATAAGGATTATGAGTAACCACTAAGATTGTTTTAATTTCTCCAAGCATTGTTTTAAGTAATCTACAAAATCCATCAATTCCTACTTCATCTAATCCATCAAAGGCTTCATCAAATACCATAAAATCTAATTTACTATGAAACATATCTCGAAGCAACTGGTTCATAGCAAGGCTTGTGGCAAGACTTACTTTCTTTCGTTCAGAAGCACTCCAAGTAAAGAAATCTCTTGGGTCTGATTCATTGTAAACTTCTAATCCTATTGTTTCTGTAAATCCACCAGTTTTCTTTTGCTTACGAGGATCAAATCGAATCTTAATGGTTCCTTCAGTCATAAAATTAAGATATTCTTGTGTTCGATCAGTTAGTTTAAAAACAATTTCATCAAATACAAAATTCTTAATTCCCCTACTTCCAAATCCTACTTGCCAAAAATTATAATATTCTTTTAATTCACTCAATTGTTTTTTTTGACTATTTATTTTATCTAATTCACTATTATAATTATTTATTAATTCTCTGGTTTTCTTTTTTTCATCAATCCAAGGATTTATTTCTTCTTCTGCTTTATTCAACTCTTCTTGTTTAGATATTAATTGTTTTTCCATAGAATCTTTTTCATAAACAATATGTAATGATGAATCTAATTCTCGTAATTTTGTTTTTTCTTTTTCTAATTGGGTTAAAATCTCATTTAATTCATCTGTATTTAATTCATTTTCTCCTTGTAATTCTCTTATTTCTTTTGTTATATTCTCTAATTGTTTACTCCGTTCTTGTTTTAATTTCTTATCACTTACTTCCTGACCACAGGTAGGACATTTTCCAATTTTAAATGAAACAAGTTCTTGTTCAATTCGTTTAGAATCTCTATTTAAATTATTTATTTTATTATTTATTGAATTTATTGTATTATATAAATTACGATCTATTGTTTCCAATTCTTTTATTTTACTATTTAATTTATTTACTTCTTTGTTTGCTTTTTCAATACTAATTTCTATTTTAATGCTGTTATACTTTTCTTTAAAATTTTTTAATTCTTGATTTAGTATATTTAATTTATTTTTATAATTTTCATTCCAATCATTTATTTTTTGTTCATAGTTTAAATTAATTAAAGATTGAATTTTTCCATTAATATTAGTAGATTTTAATTCTAATTCTTGTAATTTTATATTACAAGCTCCTAATTGTTCTTTAATCCAATCCCAAGCTGAATCAAATACTTTGAGATCAGGCAACAATGAAGTAAGGAGTTCTTTAGCTTCTGTTGGTTTTCGTAATATTTTTTCAAGAAAATCTGAATAATTTGTTCCAAAGAAAACTGTTGAAACAAAAGCATCGAATCCCATTCCTAACTTTTGTTCAAGTGATTCTTGTGTAAGTATTTCCTCACACCCAGTTAAAATAAAATTATTATATTTTGGGTCTTTGAGAAATCTTGTAAAATCAAAATCATTATCAAATACTAAACCAACATACCCTGATTTAGAAATTTCATTTATTAATTTATTTGAAGTACTAATAAGAGGGGTTTTGCCATAACAACTTCCTATAATGGAATTTAGAAGGCTTGTCTTACCTGAACGGTTACTAATAGCTCCCTGGTTGTCTTTATTAAGTCCTGTAATACGAACTAATCCAGTGGGAATATTTATTTCATGTCCCCCTTGAAAAGACTGCCAGTTTTTTAATTTAATTTTAGTTAAGTTCATCAGTTATCTTTTCCTTCTTTTATTTCTTCTTCTTTTTCAAAAGATTCTTCTAATTTTGTAAGTAAAGAATCAAAAGGATTTTGCAATTTATTTTCTTGGGAGGGTTCCCCTTTAAGAGTTTGTGCATAATCATAAAGTGTGTTAAAACCAAAATCTATAACATCTATATTTTTATCAATACACCAAGCTTCTATAAGAAGCAAAGTTAAATCCAAGTAAAGCATCAAACAATTTAACTTTGCTTGTTCTTCATTATCTGATGTTTGCTCATATTCCTTATTTAACATTAAAATTGTAGTAGCAACACTAATAGATAATGGTAAAAATAGATTTTATTTTATAACTATTATTACTTGCATATTTAATAAAATGATGTTTTGCTTTTTCCATAGCTTCTTTTTTATCCATTTTTATTATCCTTTCATAGCCAATTCGCCGATGCGTTTAAGTTTATTTAAATCCAAATTTTTGTAAGAATCTTTTGTAAAGTCTAAATACCGATCAAGCATTTTATTGGGGGAATCATCTTTTTTAATCCTTACTTCTCTTACTTCTCTAATATCCTCCTTTCGTTTTATTTCAAACTTAACTCCTAATGCACCATTTTTTATTAATTTACTTTTATATATTTCTTTATCAAAAGTTTTTAGATCAATATACTGTTCATCTAAAATAACTTTAACAAAAGAATTTTCAAAAGTTCTACAAAGATTATTAATTGGATTTTCAATTACATACATTTCAGGGACATTTAATTTAATAAATTTAATTTTACCATCCTTAAAATGAATGAATCCTTTCTTATCATCTTTCTCTGCAAAAGATACTCGGTAAGGACTTCCTACTTGCCAAGCATTTTTCCATACTTCTTGATGTTTATGAAAATGTCCAGCAAATACAAAATCAAACCAAATTAAATCTTTCTTAGATAAAGTTTCTTGATTTAGAACTTCATAATCATTAATTGTTGCTCCTTCCAAACCAAAATGTGTCATTAGAATTTTTGATTTTGTTTCATCTGAAAATTTCTTTTTCCAATTATTAATTTGATTAATTAATAAATTTTTTGAATTATAAGGAAGAAAGAAAATTAAATAATCTTCAAATGTCACAACATTAGGGGTATCAATTTTAATTACGGATTGAAATAAATTACCATTATAATCTTCTTTATCTCCATCATGTAATGAATTTCCTTTTAAAAGAAAAATCGTTCTTCCTTCTTGTTTAACAATATAAAATATTTTAGATAATGCAGAAATTAATCGAACTGGCATTTTCATTCGGGAATTAAACAAATCTCCCAAATGAATAACATAAGGAATTTTATTTTTATTTATATATTCTTCAATTTGTTTTAATACACCATCGGCCACTTCTTGAAAAGGAAATTCTGGATGTTCTTGATAATGTAAATCTGAAAAAATAAGGGCTTCCATTATTTACCTACTTTCCTAATACAAAGTAAAGTTTTTCCTGATAATGAAAATTCAGTTTTACAATATGAACAATTTAAATTAAATGGCATTTCTGTAAATACAAAACGATTAAATTTTTTACATTCAGAACAAGTAAAAGTATAATTAATTAAAATAGAAGCTTCACTAACAATCAATTCTTTTTTACTTCGTCGATATTCATCCAAATTATTTATTTTATTAATAATAGTTTGCATTATCACTCCATATTAAATAAATTTTTCCATTCTGTAAGTTCTTCTTTTTTAAGAAAACTTTGAAATCCATATTGTTCACACACATCTATAAATCCATCAAAAGTAAAATTATCTTTTTTAAACTCAAATCCACCTTTTGGTTCAGTTCCAATAAGGGGAAGGCCAACAAGCATAGCATTTTGTTTAATAACTTCTGGACCAAGATTTACTATCCTGTCTAAAACCTTCCCCTTTGTTAATTGTTTATTAATATATTTAATAGCTGTTTTTTCCCCTACTCCCAGAACTCCTTTTACATTATCACTTGTGCAACCACCAAGCATTTTTACCATGATCCAATCTTTAGGAAAAATATTGTATTCTTTATTAAATGTTTGTGCGGTAATAATTTTTTCTGTTTTGGGATTATACATACTGCAAGAATCTAAGAGTTGATATAAATCTTCATCATTTGATACTATTATCTTATCATACTTTTGTAAACTTTTATTAAAAACAAGTGAAGCAATAATATCATCAGATTCAAATCCTGTACGAATAAAAATATTATTAAATCCAATTTTAGGAAGGATGTTTTTACGAAGAAGATAGAACTGCTGAAATGCTAAATTATCTTCTATAATTTCTTCAGGGGTCCGTTCGTTTCTTTTTGCTCTTCTATGACTTTTATATTCAGGATAAAGTTCTCTACGAATTGATTTTTTACTATCCCAACAAAAAATAAATTTAGTTGTATTAAATAATTTAGCTATTTTCTTTATTTGTTTTAGGAAACCGAAGATTACCCCGGTTTCCATAAAATCAAAATTTAATCCTTTCATGGAATACTTCGCCATATAAGCTATTCCATTAGAATCAACAATAATTAATTTTTCCAATTAAGCTCCTTCCTTAACTGGAATAGCACAAGCACCTTTACATTCAACATCTTCTTCTTGTAATGTATCTTTAATATCATTTCCTTTTTTAAGAATTTCAAGTGCTTCTTTCTTAGAAAGTTTATTATAAACTTGGCCTTCTCTTGAACCATCTACATAGACAGTTGTTCCTTTTAAATCATGAATGTATTCAAGTAAATAATTACTAAGTTGTTTTTCGGTTGTCCCTTTTGGGCAATTCGCCGTTTTGGAAACTGCTCCGTCAACATATTTTTGAACTGCTGCCTGTGTTTCAAAATGATCTTTTGGATTTAAATCTGAACTATCAACAAACCAATCAGGAATAGTTTCCCCCGCTAAAAGTAATTCTTTATATTTTGGATGAATATAAATTCTTTCCCCTACTCGATCATTTCGTTTATAAGCTTTAAAGGTTAAAGGTTCAATTCCATTTGAACATTCTGGAAGTAAACTTGAGGTTCCTGTTGGAGCAAAACTCATTAAAGTAACATTTCTAATTCCATGATTTTTTATATCCATTCGTAATGAAGCAGGTAATTTTCTAATAAATGAAGCTTTACCATACATAACAGAATCAAATTTAGGAAATGTTCCTTTTTCAACAGCTAATTCAATGGATGCTTGATATGCAGTATCCCGGATAAAACGAACTAATTTTTCTACTTCCGATATAGCTTCTTTTGAACCATATTTTAATTTTTTACAAATTAAATAATCAGCTAATCCCATAATACCCAAACCAATTCGTCTTGAATCATGTGTTTTTTCATCTATCTTTCGTAATGTATAAATATTTGTATCTAAAACATTATCTAAAAATCTAACAGCCAACTTAATAACTTTTTCTAACTTTTGCCAATTTGTATTTACATTTCCAGTAATAAAATTAGGCATTACTAAAGCCCCAAGGCAACAGCTCTCGCCTACGGAAAGCGTTGCTTCCCCACAATTTGGAGTAAGTATGTAATTATATTCACTTTTTTTTGTCTTTATTTTTGATTCTTTTACTATAATATAAAAATTATGATTACTATCTACAGCTCCATTATAAACATCTTCATAACCATCTTTTTCAATAGAAACGATTTTATAATTTAATTGTACTGATTGTCTTAATTTAATAAAAGATTTAAAATAATAATCATTAATATTTACCTCCGTAGCATCTATTTTTTTATATTTATAAGAACATAAGCTATCATTTACTTTTAATGTTGATGCTTCTTTTTTGCTACCATCTTTCATATAAAATTTATGATTTTCCGTGCATCGAATAAAAGAACCATCATCCAAAGTAATTTTTAAAATCTTTTGCTTATACCCTGTAATTCTTGGATGACACATCATCTTTACTTCTATTTTCTTTTTATCTTCATTGTAGGAATATACTGGAACATCTTTATCTTCTTCAGCTAATTGTTTAATAGAAATATGCTTTCGTCCATCTGCAACAGCAACTAATGTTTCCCCCGTAAGGCAAGGATTGACCCCGGATATAGGAGCAAAATAATAAGAATTATTTTTAAATAAATTACTTGTATTTAAAAGGCCTGGTTCTGCATGATGAATCATATTATAAATAATTTTATCCCAAATATCTTTTGCTTTTATTGTATTATAAAGTTTTTGTTTAAATTTTAATTCCCAAGGTTTATCCTGTTCAACAGCTTCTAAAAAGACATCATTAATCATTATTGAAATATTAAAATTTGATATTTCTCCATGAACAGTTTTAGCATCAATAAAATCTAAAATTTCAGGATGAGATACTTCTAATGAAGCTAACCCCGCTGCCCTTCGCTGCCCCCCCGTTTGTATAGTTTTTGAAACAGAATCCGTAGCAATCAAAAAACTCAACATTCCAGAAGATTCCCCTCCTTTACCTAAAATAGGAGTTCCTTTGGGGCGAAGTAAACTCATATTAACACCGCAACCTCCTCCTTCACTCCAAACCACTAAGGCTTCTTTGATAAATTGCCCAATTTCTTCAATAGAGTCTCCACATCCTAAATGATAACAATTTAACATACTCCCTTTATTTCTTCCGGCATTTCTTAATATTCTTCCTGCTGGAATAAAATCCATATTATAAATTATTTCATGAAATTTATTTGTATAATCTGCTTTATCTTTTTCAACGGAAGCTACTGATTCAGCTACTCTGTAAGAACACTTTCCCCAATCTTCACCATTGTTAAAATATCTCGCTTTTGCTACTTCTAAAGCATTATCTGATAAAGTTATTTTTGACATAATTTAATTAATTTCCTCCATATAGCATATCCGTTATTCCACATAAAAAAGTGGGTGTTTATTTTAAGATTATCCCTTCCTCTTTAATCATAGTTGTTATTTCTTCTTCTGTTGGATTATTTAGGTCCCAAACACATACGGCATGGGTGTAATCAAATCCCGACAATTTGTCTTTCAACCAAACAAATCCTCCAACGCATGAATATTCTTTTATACCCTCTCTATATGTATAAACAACCCAATAGTAATCGTCATCATATTGATCTGTCCACCCAAGAAGTTTTACAACCTGAAACGGGGAATCTAAAACTAATTCATTTCTATGTTTGTTTACCTCTCTTTGTATAAGAACCGCATTATCCCAACCGAAAATCTTATTTACATAACCATTGATTATTCTTTTTGGACGCTCAATATATTTCCAATAAAAATTGTATTGCATATTACAATTCTCCCCGCATCCCCATTACCAACGCACAAAATAAAATTTACCACCTTACCTTTGGTTTACGTTCAATATTAAATTTATTTTCAATTTCTTCCCAAAGATTAATTATATTTTCTCTTAATTGAATTTCAAGATTATTTTCTTCAATATGTTTAATTGCTTTTTCTACACTTTGAAATTCTTTGTCAACCGCCATATAACGTGTTGCTCCGGTCATATCTTTTTGCCATTGAAGATTTCCCCAAATATCATGGATACCATAATTAAAAACAATGTAAATATCACATTCCCTAAAAGGAGCATCTACTGTTGATTTCGTAATCTTACAAGTAGAACGAACACCAATTACTTTTTCTAAATCTTTTTTTGAACCAACTGATTCTGTTTTAGTTAAACGCCATTTAGGGAAGGCTTGATTAATTTGAATACGAAGGGAAGAATAAAAAGGAATGCCGAATCCACCGGGGGTTGTATTATTGCCTGAATCTCCGGTTCTAATTTGATTGGTGCAAACAATTAACCAATTCTTATTAGCTATAATTCTACAAGTTTTTCTAAGACCTTCACTAAATTCTTTTGCTCTTCTTTGACCTCGTTTATCTTCCCCTTCCATTTCCATATTGGTTGAAAGTGCAGCCAAAGAATCTTCACCACGAATACATAAAGCATCTTCTATTTCAGGTTTAGGTTCCCATTCAATAATACCTTTAAACATTTCAGTAACAGTATCAGGTCTTGCATAATTTTTTTCTTTATTTAATTCTACCCCATAAATTTCAGCATATTCTTTATCAAGACGTGCTTCAGGATCATCTATATGAATATCCCCACCTTTACGTTGGGCATTGCCTAAAATTTCTGCTAAAATACAAGTTTTTCCTGATCCTGGTGGGCCAAATATTTCAACAACAATTCCTCCCGGTATTCCCCCACCATTAACTTTAGTTCCACTAATTGCTAAATCCAATAAAGTACTTCCAGTAGAAATTACTTTATCAAATCGAACTAACGCTGGTTTTTTTATAGGGGATAAAATTGATTCTTTAATTTCCTCTGATAATTCTTTAGTTCTTTTTATTTTTGGCATTTACTATTTCCTTTTTAATTATTTTAGGAAATTCATCTGAAGAAGGAACTTCTTTATATTCTAAATTAAAATAATTTAGAATAAGTTCTATTTTTTTATCCAAATAATTTGTTCTATTTATAAACAATTCTACTGGTTTGTTATATTCAATTTTATTATGAAGATCATTTAAAATTTTATAAATTTCATCTTTTTCATTACTTGTAATTTTTTTATTAAACATTTATTTTCTCCTTTAAATATTGTTTAAATAACAATACTGTTCTTTTCCCAATCATTTTTCGTACTTCTTTTGATTCTATAATTTCTCCTTTAGCTTCCCGTTCAATATCTTCAATCATTAAGTTAATTACAATTCCAGTTTGTGTTTCATCAATAATTATTAAATTTTGTAAAACATGAGATAATCTCATTAGTGTTACCCATTCATCAGCAATTTCTTCCGCTTTTTCTAAAATTTTTAATTTATCTTCATTTAGATTTCTTTTTGTTTTAGTTTCTTGAAAAGCATCTGCTTTATGTTTTGCAATAATTCTACTTCCATTGTTTTTTATTACTTCAATTAAAGGACGTAAAACTATCCCTTCTCTTTTTTTATCTTCCAAAATTCCATTCTTTCTTGCTTGAATAGAAGGCTGATCTCGATAATAATCTAAAGTTTCAATATTAGTGTCAATTAAATCATAATGAACGAAATCTAAATTAAAACTTCTAACTATTTTTTCAGCATCAGGAACACACAGCCATTTCCCCCCAATATTAGTTTCAAAGCCAATAAATTTTAATCCTTCTCCATAGGTATGTTTCATTCCTTGGCATTTACCACCATAGGCTTCCCCATAAATAGTAAAAGTAAAACCCATTTCAATAAATTTATTTTTTAACTTTTCTTGGTCAAAAATATTTATAAAATTTTCATATTTTTCCCCACCAGAGAAAAAAATTATTTTATTACCATCCCAAGAAATATGGGCTGATGTTCCATGTATTTTTTCCATAGCATAACATTTTTTAAATAATAAAATATCTTTATTTTTATATAAATTTTCAATATGAAGATAAGACATTTTATTAACCTCTAAAAATAAAATGTACGGGCTTATTTGTCATTCTTATTGGGGTTCCCCCGCATCCACCCAAATCAGTCGGTCGCTATCCGACATCTCAATTTGCCCCCATGCCTCTATATCAATACCAAGTTATAGGCAAGATTCGTGATCTCATGGTTACGAACCAAATGGGGGCAAAAGTTTATTTACCTACGAAGCCTTCTTAATGGAGTTGCAACCTTTCCTTGTCCTGCAACTCTTCGTGGGGGTTCTTCCACTCTTTCCTTTTCTTGACTTTTTAATTGCTTTTCCATTTCACTACAATCATCCCAAATTGCACAATCAGAACATTCTGGAAGTGAACCTATATCTACTCCCATTTCTTTACCAGCAGGACATCCTTCCTGTTCCTGCTCCTGTTCTTCTACAACCTTTTCTTTAACTGATTGTCGGGATAGTGGACTTCTACGAACTGTTGTTGGAGGATGATTAAATTTTTCAGGAATATCAGGTTCTTCCTCCTCTTTTTCTTTAGTTTTTTCAACACCAAAATATGCTTCATAAACTTCATCGTAAGTAGGAATAGTAATTACTTGATCCAATGGAAGAGCTTGCTCCAAAATTTCATCAGGAATTTCATAATCTCGATCAACAAAAGTATGAGCTAAGTATTCAGTATTCTTTGCCCCTTTACCTGTTCGCTGAAATTGAATACTTTTTCCGTTAATAGGGTCAGCATAATTAATAAATTCACCAGTTCGACTTGACTTTGCTCTTGCTGAAACATGCTTATCAAAAAGCCATTGTGATACTTCCCAAATTTGAACCCCTTTATCAACTTCCTTTTGATTATCTTGAACCCAAACATTATATACAGTTCTTCTAAATGGATTAAGTGGTTTCAAATCCTCATCTGTGTATTCACCAGAGCGTCGTTTTTCTCTTTGATCCTCACAAATAGGACAAGGAAGATTAAATGTTCGTGAAAGACAAATGTATGAATCTTCATTATTTCCAATTCCACGATGAATATAAACATCCAAAAGAAAAGCTACATCTCCTTCTTTCAAATGAGGATGATTTGGCCCAACCAAAAATGGAATTATATCAACAAGATGATCCCCTTCTAAGGATTGCCATTGTTTAGATTGATATTCATCCTTAATATAACTTCCATATTTACCAGAAGAATCTCGTTTATCAAACGCTTCTCGTGTTCTTTGGAGCAAAGCATTTGAATATTTACTTCTATCAAATCCTGCTGAAACTGTCTTAACTGGTGGTCTCCTACTTTGAATCATTTTCTTCTCCTTTGTTTTTATATTCTTTTAAACTTTTAAAAAATGCTGATGTTGTTAATCTAACAAGTAAATAAGCAAATGGTAATAACAATAAAATAAAACAAATAATTAAAAAATAATTAGATTTCATACATAATTTAACCTCCTTACTTTCTTTTTAATTTATTAAATTTTGGAGAAGCAGATAACATTTTTTCTTGTTCAGTGTGAATTTGCTTTTCTTGTTTTTCTCTTGAATCAGATGAAATATTATTTTGAACTCGTGCTTCAGTCCAATAACCAGATAAAAATAATTTAGTTAAATTTTCCAAAGCATATTTTTTGTGATTAAGTGCTTCCAAACCGCCACTTAAAACATTAACATTATAAACAGCAGTTTGATATTCAGATAATGCTTCTTGATAGGAACTATCAGCAATAATTGTATTTTGAACAGCGGCTTCAGTTACTTTTTCAATTTTATAACGATCAGGAAAAGAACGAATATTAACATCTAATTGAGATTTAGTTAATTCTAATTGTTGTTTTGCTTTATCCCGTTCAGCAACAGCATCCGCTTGATTCTTAGACCATGTGTAATATAAAATAGATTGATTAAGCCATTCATCATCCAAAGAAAATTTGTCAATTTGTAAATCATTTTCAAAAGAATTTTGCATAATTTTCCTTTCTTATTTTTCAATTTTGAATTTTAGTTTTTAAATTTGAAATCGGGGTGATACTACTATTTAAAGAATATACCCCCCTTTCTATAATCTTATTATATCATACAATTTTTACTTTTTCATACCAAGATTTTCCAATCGGGGCCATTTCGATTTCAACTTCCATTGGGACATTAATCCAAGGGTGTGCTTCAACCAAATCTTTTGTGGTAACTTTTTTTACTACTTCTAAAATATGTTCTTCTTCAGAAGGAAGCATATCAAAAATAATACTATCATGTATCTGTGCTGGCATTTTAGTTTTCCATTGTTCTTCTTTTCTTATTTTATTTATTTTTATTAAACACCAAAGTAAACAATGGAACGCTGCCCCCTGTATACTGGTATTTACTATTTGCCCTGTATCAAGCAATTCTTCTCTACGATGACCAAAAAAAGATTCTGTAAATCCTTTCTTTTTATAATTTTCAATCCATTTATTTTGCCATTCTTTAAATACTTTAAATTTATTCCAAAATAATGTTTCAACTTTTTTACAATGAAATTCAAAAGCATTATAATTTCCAAGTTTATTTTTTTCTAAATATTTAAGTAAAGATGTTCCATCCACCAATTTTAATTTTGGAATTTCCTTCCAAATATTTCTTGCACAACTTTTATAATATGAAGTATAAAACTGTGGAAAAACCCAACCATTTTTAGAACAAAATCTAATTTCACTTGATACTTGTTCTTTATCTAATTTAAAAAGTAAACAAGCCTGATCTCTGTGCATATCTGTATTTTTATCCCAAAGATAATTTACCAATATAGGGTCTTTGGTGTAACAAGCGGCCAAGTGAACCTCAATTCCAGAAAAGTCAACTTCCCCAATTTTATTTCCTTCTGATGGAATAATGCCCATTCTGGTACTTCGTTTTGCATCTTCATCTTTTCTGGGTTGATTTTGCATGTTCGGAGAATCACAACTTGACCTCATACTTCTTGTTAAATGTAAATTCATTATTGGGTAAATTCTATTATCATCAGCAACTTCTCTTTCAAATTGAGCTATATATGTATCTCTTATTTTTAATAGTTTTCTTTTTAAAATTAATTTTGCAAGAATAGGAACTTTCTCTACATAAGAAATAATAGCTTCGGCATCAACCGAATTACTTCCTTTAGCGGTTTGTTTAATGGATTGAACACCAAGATATTTAAATAATAATTTTGGTAAATCTGTATTACTCCCCCAATTTAATTTTTTTCCTTCTTTTTCAAAAAATAATTTAGCTTCTTCACTATCATTTAATTGTTCATTTAATTTATCAATACGTTTTGTTAATTTCTTTTTTTCTTCAGCATAAAATTTTACATCTGTGTTTATTCCATCATGTTCCATATCTGCAAAAGTTAAAATTCCTTCATGGAAAAATTCAGCAGCTTTTTTTAAAGAAGTATTTGACTTTAAATTTAATTCTTCTTGTTGATCCTCGTAAAGCCAATGCTCATATAAACTATCTTTAGCACAATATTCTAAAAGTTTATTTAATGGTGCTTCCATTACTTTATTAAAACCATTTTCATCTGCTTTCTCTAAAAATGGTTTAATTTCTTTTTCATAAGGAATTATCCCCCATCTCACAAATGCTTGAAATTTTAATCCTGATGCACCAGAACGACAATCTAAAATATGCTGTGTGGTCATTGTACAACAATGCCAATTATCAGGATTAATTGTGGTAAAAAATTTTCTTGACCAACTATCCTCGAATTTAAGTCCTTGTGCAACTTTTAATAAATATTTATTTTGTAAAACTTTAATCCATAATTGTTTAATTTCTTCTTCTTCCGTTTTACTCAAACATCCAGGATATTGATATGGAAAACAGTAGGAGTTTACCCCATCCATACAAAAAGATTGACAGGCAATTTTATGACCATTTTTGTGAGGTTTAATTCCAGTGGTTTCATAATCAAATACAAATAAAGTTTCTTTTTTCATATTTATTAATTCAATTAATTTATTTTTTATATTATTAAAATTAAGAAGAATATGAAGTTTTTCTTCTCGTTGTTTTGGTAACTCTTTTCCAATTTGATTTACTGCCCATTTTAAATCTCGATTGTAAACACTTTCAATTAATTCATTTTCTTCATTATGTAACATGAATGAAGGATGAAGTAAGGGAACAACCCAACAATTATTTTTATAATCAGGAATACATCGTTTGCGCCATAAATTTATTTTTAAATTATCTATTCCATAATCAAGAAAATAACTTTCTAACGCTGAATTTCCTAAAAGCCAAATCATCTTTGGTTTATATAAATCTATTGCTTTTTGAATATTGGAACGACAACATTTTAATTCTGCTTGTTTTGGTTCACGATTATTTGGAGGACAACAAATAATAGAATATGTTTTCCAAAAATCTCTGTCTAAACCTACTCCTAAATTATTTAATTTATCTTTTAATAATTGTGTTTCCCCCACATCTTCAGGAGCTTCTGAAATAATAAGAACTTCTTTTCTTCCCTCTCCTGTTGGTTGCATTTTAGGACTATTACAGTTTAAATAAAGTCCACATTCTTCACAAGTATAATTTTTTAATTTAGTTTTTTTAGTAGGAGAAATTTGTTCTTCCTTAGCAATAAAGAAACCTTTATTTTGTCTTTTGGTGGGCCAGAACATAGATTATTAATTTCCTGTAAATAAAAGTAATTGGTGGACGCACTTGGAATTGAACCAAGAACCCTGCGCTTATAATGCACACGCTCTACCTAATTGAGCTATACGTCCACAATAAAATTAATTAAATAATAAATCTTCCAACTTCAGTACCTGAATTATAGGAATAACAAATTCCCAAAGAGCCTGTATCAACAAAAATTAATTCAAGAGTTTTAGAATCAACTTTATTTGCTTTATAATGAGTTGCTTTAAGTTCATCATAAATTAAATCTGAAGCTCTATTATACTTATTTGGTTTCTTTCGAGAAGAAATAGAAAAAGGAATTAATCCCCAAATACAATTTTCATTTTTGGTTTCCATTCTACGAAGTTTAATAATTCTTAATGCTTCTTGCATATCCATTTTTATTTCTCCTTAATAATTTATTTTATTTTTCTTTTGGGGGAACTTAATATATTATTTTAAGTCCCCCCCGTGATAGCTTTTAATTAGCTTTTCACTAATCCAGACAGGATTATTTTAATTAAATTATATTTTAATTTTATACTTCAATGGAATCACCCCCCTTTTCTTTTTAGAGCCATCAAGAGGATTTGAACCCCCATCAAACTGATTACAGATCAGTTCCCTTTCCATTAGGGTACGATGGCTTTTGTTTGGTCTGGATGGCTGGAATTGAACCAGCATTTCCGGCTCCCAGGGCCGGGGCCTGACCAATTTAGGCTACACCTAGAAATTTACTCTTTCAATCCAAAACATTCATATATATTTATACCATACTTTTCAATGATTTTAACAATATTTTTTGCATCTTTTATATTACAATTAAAATATTCAGAAATCAATAAAAGTAATTCTTCATATTTTTTATCTTCTTTTTCTTTTACTTCTTTCTTTATATAATTTATATATGGTACCTTATTCTTTTGTAGAACTAAATAATAAAATAAATAATTAACTGCCCATGATGGAAGTTTTTTCATTAAAAAATTTATTTTTTCAGATGAAAAAAAACTATCAGGGTACATACTAAGAAACCGATTAGTCATATAAGAATTATTTATTTTATCTTGCAAAGATGGCTTGGTACTTTTGGTAAAAATATTTCCTAAATAAGCAAATAGATTTTCATCAGTCATTTATTTTTCTCTTCTAAACATAAAAATATTATTACATCCAACTTTTTTGTAAATAATATTACAATAATTTTTCTTACATCCAAAATGAAGTTTGTTGTGTTGTTCTTTATGAACACAATCTTTTTTATAACAAATATTAGATTTTTCACAAATCATTTTCTTTTCCATATTATAATTTTACTTTCCCCCCCAATTCCATTATTATTTGCACCAAACACGCTGTTGCATTTATTTCTTTATCAACCACCATAGAATCTTTATAAAGATAATCAGCAATGATTAAAGCAATTACTGTTCTATTTTCTTCCTTTATCAAAGGAACAAATTCATCAAAAAGAAATTTATATAACCAAAGAAAATTATTTGTTCCCACCCATAAAATTCTAATCTTTCTAACATCCCCTGATAAAATAAACTTTTCAATTACTTTTGTATTTAATTCTTCCAAACCAATAGTTTTTAAATTAAATATATTTGATTCACAACCAAGTTGAAGATTATTAATAATTGATCGAATATCAGGATAAAAATGATTAATTAATTTTTCAATATCTTCTTTGTTGCCTTTACAGTTTTCTTGCTTTAAAATATTATTAATTAAATTAAATGCTAAATCTTTTGGAAAGGCATTGAACTCAAATTTAACACAACGACTATGTATTTCAGGAATAATCTTTTCAGGGTGGTTTGCGGTAAAAATAAATCTGCAAGTTTCATTGTATGTTTCAATTGTATTTTTTAAACTAAACATGGCTTCTTGCGTCAAGGAATCAGCTTCATCTAATAAAATAATTTTTAAACATCCAGGCATTGGCATACTTGCAGCAAATTGTGTTACTTTACCTCTCATGGAATCAATACCACGATCTGCACTACTGGCATTTAGAACAAGAAATTGAGCCCCTAATTCTTCTATAAGAATATAACTGATCGTGGTTTTTCCTGACCCTGCTGGTCCATACAGGAGCAAATGGGGGATGTTTCGTTCTTCAATGTATTGATTAAATATTTTTCTATGTTCTGGTTTTAAAATCATTTCATCAAGAAACTTGGGCCGATACTTTTCATACCAAATATAGGATTTAAGATTCATCTGATATATCCTTAATTGCTTTTATTATTTTATATAATGTTCTTTTTTATGACATTCCTTACAAAGAGTAATCCCATTACTAATATTAAATCGTTTATTAGGATGTTCTTTCCATGATTTAATATGATGAGCATTTAATGAATTAGCTTTTTTAGGAATAAAATTACATTTTTGACAAGTAAAATTGTCCCTTGCATAAATCCTTCTTCGCCATTGTTGCACTTTATCTTGTCTATATCTTTCATGACGTTTATAACCTGTTCCATCTTTATAATTAGGATTATTGCTTCCTTTCATCCATTGACCACCTCCGGCATTTGGGCCGTTTTCTCCTCGTTTAAATATATATCTACATTTATTAGAACAAAATTTCCACCCCCTATTAAAAACACTTAAAGGCATAGATTTCAATACACCACAACATACACATTTTTTAATAATCCTTTTTCTTTTTCTTGCTAAATGGGCAAGTTCAAGATTTTTATTATCTGCCTTTTGTTGTTTTTCATTTCGTTTTTGTTTATTCATTAATACTTCCATCAAGAGTAATTACTTTTCCTTTTCAAAAGGATTAATTAAATGAAGAACCCTAAAAGCGTGTTCAAACCGATGTTCGTAGTTTGGCATATACGCCCCATACGCTTCAAACTTATTTCCATCCTGATCTTCCATCATAAAAGAAATAACAGAAAAATTAGTTTTATTGTTTACTTTTGCTTTAACTTTTTGAATACCAATAATTCTCAATTGCTGTGTGTCTTTAACAACAATATTACTTGGTTCTTGTGTTGTTACCGAAGTCTTATCTTCCATTTTGTTTTTTCCTTTCTTAGTAATTAATTTCTTTTTTTAGCAACAAATTCATTTTTTTCTTCTTTCGGAGGGGAAGAAATAAACTCAATATTTATTTTTAAATAATCAAGGATTGCTTGTATAGCAGAATCAGTTGGAATTGTTTTCTTTACAGAAATAGTTATGTGCTCTTTCTTTTTAGAAAATTTTGGTTTAGTAGAAGAAATTGCATAACTGTTATGTTCACTACTATAATGTCTGTAATAAAGATTTCCATCAGGGGCAACATATTTTGTTACAGATTTATCTTTTAATACTTTTGTTTTATTTGTTATGACAACATTATTGTCATTTACATAACATTTACGTTTTAGTTCAGTAAGGGTTGTTGTAATATTATTTTTTAATTTATTGCTTATAAACATAATTTATCCTCCTTTTCTAAATTTTTTATGGCTTCTTTTATAGGGGTTGTGTCAATAGTAATTATTACTTTTTTATTTTGCTTTGTTTCTTCAAATAGAGAAATAACTTCAATAGAAATTCCCATTTTTTGTTCAAAAGAATTAATTAATTTTTCTATTGTTTTTTCTAATTCGTCCACTTCCTTTTTTAAATCATTTACTTTACAAAGATTAAACAAACCTATTCTCCTTTCTGCTGAACAATTGGATTTAAGGCCCACCCATTATCTACATCTTGAACAATCACGACAGGAACTTCCTTTGCAAGGTAAATAAAAATTGGTTTATCTCCAAATTCCAAAACATTAAAAATTGCTGAAAGCCTATCAGCGTAAACCAACACAGAAAAATCTGGTAAAGTTTCCTTCTTCTTTTCCTTTTTCAACTTCTTTTCAACAGATTCAATTTTATGAATTAAATAATTAAATTTATTATCTGTCTCGGAACCGCCAGAAATATAAATTTCATTTCCTTTTATATTAAAAGAAATATCAGGTGAACCTGACCAAGAAATAAATGCTTGACAATCATCAATCATTTTCTTGGTTAATTCAAAAGAAACTGAAGCGGTAGAAGTCAATTTTTTAATTGGTTCAATATCATCAATGACACTTGGAATCATATCAGGAAGAACAGTAAGAATATCCGCACCAAAACCAAGGCTTATTCTATTTTTATTGAATTTAATATTTAGTTCTTCATTCTTAAAATGACCGAGAAGAGTACATAATTTTCCAATTTGGCTTAGACCAACTTCTTCAGGAAGATTAGATTCAAAATTAATTGACGAAAAGGCAAGTATGGAATCAGCAATATCTGAAGTATTAATTTCAGATTTTCCATTTTCTGTTTTAATCAAAACACGATCAATTAATCCACCAAGATAAACTCTACCAAGAAATTTCTTAAATTCAATAGCTGTCATGTATTCTCCTTTTTTAATTTATTTTTATGAATTGGCTTTTTTAACCATATTTGGTGATGGAGAACCACTAAATAATTCTACTTTTATTTCTTTGTGTAAATCATGTATTTTCTTTTCCATTTCTGCTCTCTGTTTTCTTAAATTTTCAATTTCTTTTTTTCGATTAATAAAATCCTCAAAAGCAACTGTTAAGCTATTTTGGGTTACACCTTGTTCATCAATATCATGATAAACCAATCCTTTGTTTTCATCATAATAAACATGGGAATCATCACACGGTAATTTTCTTAATTTTTCTTGCAAACCATCTAATTCTTCACTTGCTTTTGGGTATCGTTTAATAATATAATTATATTGTATTTTACTATTCTTTATACAAAAAGGACAATAGTAAAAAATATCTATATAACTTTTAAAACTCGGAACATACCAACCTTTCTTCCCATCTTTATATTCTACACCACAACGGCATCTTTTTTTATCTTTTCTTTTTTTTCTTTTTTCAATGGTAAGACCATCAAAAAAGGTAAGACCATCAGTTGAATAAACTATATTTTTATTTTCGAGCATTAATTTTCCTTTTTTATTTATTTTTATGAATTAGCTTTTTTAATCACAAAAATATCACTATCATAAATTTCCTTATCTCCAATACTCCAAAATATAAAATCCACAAATTCTACAAATAAAACAAACCCTATATCCATTATCCCAAAGTTTTGAATCAACATTGCCGCTTCTGTTTATTCTTATTTTCATTTTCTGCCCTGTTCGATCCAGTAAACAATCACTTGGCGTATGGTGGGTTTATTGCGTGATGATTTAAATTCTCTATCATCCAAAACAGCCCAATGTGCACCATCAAAAACAACAACGGGGCCAATAGATCGTTTTTCTCCCCTTTCCAGCGCATCAATCAATTCCGTGTCGGTGTATTCCATTCCTGCCTTCCTAAGATTTTTTCTTATTTCACCAATGGGAGTATTTTTAAAATGCTCTTTTACTTTTTTGCTTTGTGATATTCAGGCTCCACGTCGGCTCCTGCAATCCTTCAATTATTTTTTCTGTAACTCTTTTCATTCCTTTTCCTCCTCCGGTAGTTCCCGAATCTTGACGGTGGGCTTGCGACTAGTAAGAAAAAAATGTTTTGCAATAGTGTAGGGTAGAAATATGCCAGAATAAGCTTCGCCTTCTTTTTTCCAACATTCTTCAAAATCCCTTTTATCCTTTTCGTCTTGTGTCATTTTGTTTTCTTCCGTCAACTCATTGAAGTTTTTAGAAATTAACTTATCAAATTCAGGCTCCAAGTCTTTTTGAGAATTTACTAATTTATGGACGAAATTACATATTGCTTTTATTTCTTCGTCTTGTGTCATTTTGGCTCCTTTAATAAATCAGGATTTTCGTTAATGTTTCCAATTACCTCACAATCCTCTGGATTTTCCAACGCCTCACCTCGGAATTGCTACGACAGTATTCAATGTCAATGCCAGCACCGCTTGGTATCCCGGCAAATATGCTTTTATTAGGATCGATGAATCCCCAATACCTAAAGGCATTATATTTTTTGTCCCAGATTCTAAATTTTAATTGTCTCATTTCATCTCCTCCAATTTTTACCAATATTTTAATGTTATGTCTCTGTGCTTTTCTATGTGTCTATGAGGATCTGTAATATACAATTCTTTCGACATTGGATCTATAATTACCCCATCTTTTTCCACCCACCAATGATTACGCTGAAAATAACCACCATCAAGAATACCCGCCACTATTTCCCCCCCAATAGCAGCCTTAATTTCTTCTGCTATTTGTCCGCATTTTCCTTGAGGAAAGCCATAAAAAGTTTTATACCTTTCATAAATATATTCAACTTTAATTTCTTCGTCTTGTGTCATTTCATCTCCTTCAACATTCGCTCCAGGTCGGATCGGTAAAGACATATAATATTATGTCTATAATCCAAAAAAACATAACATGGGTAATACGTTGGTGTTTCATTTGCATAAAAATTATAGATGTCAAGACGATCACATAATTGAGTTATCCACTCTTTATATTCCTTCTCATTTCGCAGGAGTTTCATTCTTTTTATTCTCCATATTTTTAATCATGGTAGCAAGATTGGTAGATATTTTGTTTAGACACTCTTTGTAAATAACCAACGACGGTGGACAAACTGAATTACCGTCTCCATTGGCGCAGAATTTAAGTGGTTTCATTCTTCACTCCTCTCTTCAAAGCACCTTGGTACAATATAATTCTTGCACCGTAATAACATTGGGCAGGTTGAGAAATTACATGGGTGTACTAACGGAAAAGACAGGGGGAACGAAGGTAAAGATTGGTCACAAAAATGACTTGCTCCATTGGTCGTAAAAACACCACAAGCTGGGCAAGTCCATCCTTGAACTACAGTTTGAGACTGTTCCATTTTTATTTACTCCTTTCCTTTAAAAATTCCCCCAACGCTTTAGCCATGCGGGAAGGGGGGTTGATAAATTTCTTCGGTATTAACTCACAACGAAAAATTGGTGAAATACAACTCAAAAATTCTGCTTCTTGGTCCTGTAGCCAATAAATAAACTCATACCACCACGGTTGTTTTGGTCCTTCGTCCATGATGAGGAAGAAGCCTTCGGGAGTGTCAAAATTAGGTAATACATAGATAGGTTGTTGGAATACATCTAACGCTCGGGAAATTCTCATTTTTTGATCTCTGGTCATTCTTCTACCTCAAATATCAATTTAGCTTTATTAAAAGCCATACTTCCATCTTCCGTGAAAGACCACTTGCCGGATAGATTATAAGCCCATCCCTCAATCACCTTCTCCACCTTCTGCTTTGGTTTTGGTTTAGGGGATGGATTCTGTGTTCTTAATTCATCAAGTTCGTGAGTCCATATCTGGGGAATCTGCCAATTAGCTTTTTTATATCTTTCAATGGCTTCTTCAATTTCTTCTATTCGTTCCATTTTCATCATCCATTCTGGTTTTATTCCTAATGGAGGTTTGATGGTTGGAATTGGCTTTGGCGGCGGTGTAAATTCTGGCCTGGACCAGAAGAAAGATTGCTCGTTTTCGCCATATCTAATACCCGTAAACGGAACGTACATAATAAAGGACCCACAACTTACAACAAACTCGCTACTTGTAACCTCTATAACCCTAACGTCTCCATAGCCAATATGATAAACAGTCATTCCTTTTTTAATCCCATCGAAGTACATTTCAAACCTCCCCTTCTTTGTCCAGATTAGTAAGTCAATTAGAGCGTCGGTTGGATTGGTGTTCTCTGGCATATATCCTAATGTACTGCAAGTAATTGCCCTATAAGTGCATCTGTTGGTTTTTTCTACTTTAATCAATTCCAAATGATAGCTTGTTTTAACTCCCTGATAAATTTCTTCTGGCAACTCTCTCCAAACCTCCACCATTGAGCAAGCAGGATAAAATTCTTTTATAAAATAATCATTGGGATCTAAATAATCTCTTCTGCTTGTAGCTGATAAATCCCACGTCCAATTTTTATCATAACTACTTCCACACAATCCCTGATTCAACTAGCTTCCTATAAGCACCCAATATGCTTCTGTCTTCAGCCTTGCCTCCAACGAAGTATATAAGTTGATTCATTTTGTTGCTCCTTCTTTCTCTCTGCCACAAGTCTTTGTATTCCTCCATCTTTATAAGATATCCTTTTAAGTTCAATAAAATCTCCAACCTTATTTAGCCCCAAGCTATCTTCAATAAAGGCTACATCTATTTGTGTTTCGGGAGTTATTTCAATACTTCTTCTAAATAATTCAAATTTCATTTGTTCAACTCCTTCCTACTTTCCTTAAACTCCCAAATTAAGTTGCAACGTTCACGAGGAGATTTGTATCCCTCAACATTTTTCTAATCTTGTGGTGAAATGAATGGTGCTCTCCGGCAAGTGCAAATAATTTTAAATTTTCTATTCTGTTATCTATTGAATTAAAGTTTATATGATGAACAACTTCCTCGGGGTTCAATAATCTTCCAATAAATTTTTCCATAATCAATCTATGTTCCATTACATAACCACGTGCCGTACAATGTGGGTGATTGGGAGAATAAACATATTTATAATTACCCGTACAGTAATTTATTCCCCGATTATGACATCTTCTTGAACAGAAGTACTTTTTTGTTGGTTTTCTTCCTTTTTTAAACATTTCTGATTTATATCTATAAAATTCCTTTCCGCAAGTATTACAGATAAGTTTCTTTCTACCACCCCTCCAGTTGGGATTATTTTTACCCCACTGGTTATATTCGACCAGTTCTTTGTCTTTTTGTTCTTGAGAAATATAATTTTCAGGTAAGATATTACCAAACTTTTCCAATTCAAACTGCTCACCAATGCCCATTTTATTCCTCCATCTCTATTTCTTCAAAGTGGAAATTTCCAAATGTATCGCATATACATCTGTCCATAACATTTTTTCTTCCATAATCTTTTTCTTAGTCAGTCATATCATGGCTCCCATTTGTATAACTTATGATTGTCTTTAACCAAAAGATAAAAAAATGGATCATAGTCATTTCTACACAGAATTGAATTCAAATATTCCACAATTATATCACCATAATACTGTGTAACATTTGTAGCTATAACAATGTCAGATACAGTCTCTTTATCGTGGTTACTTTTAGCAATTATTTTCATTATTTTTTCCCTTACTCACCAAGATTTGAATTTGCCCTCATCAGTTTCGATAGTAAACACTACTTATTTGAGAGATTATCTCAAATTCTGTTGGGCTATCCATCCAACGCAAGTTTCAGTAGACTTCCCTACGCCAACGAGGGCAAAACAAAAACAATTTACTTCTTAACCTTATATTTCCCACCTTCTACTTTTGGGGTTTCAACAATAATCTTATCTTTTTCAAGAAGTCTAATATACCCAAAGAATCTTTCGCCTACTTGGTATTCATTCTTCTTAGGAAACTTTTCAAGCAAAGTATGAATAGCATCCTTTAAAGTAATTCCTGAATTGAACATAGTATCCAAAACACCTGCAAGAGAATTAGCACGATGACCAAACACACTCAAATCCTTTTCCTTAGCTCGTTCCTTTCTTTCTTTCGGAATCTTAACTTCTTTCACTTTTACTTCTTTCTCGGCAGGAACAACTTTAGATTCTTTCTTACTCCTTTTTTCTTCTTTAACTTCTTTTTCGACTTTGGACTTTTCCTCTTTTTTAGCAACTTTAGGAACAACTTTTGTTTCTTTTTTAGCCTTAACAACTTTAGGAATAACCTTTTCAGGAATAGGATCATCGGCTTTAATAACCTCCTTTTTCTTTTCTTCCTTTTTTACTTCTTCCCAAGCAACAACATCTTCCAATTTTCCATCAACAAAATTATTGTAAACTACAGCAACTTCGTCAGGAACATCCCCTTCTTTTGATTCAGGAATACTTTCCACATTCTTCATAAATAATTCTCTTTGTTCTTTGGGGGAACCAATAACTTCCTTAAATTCAATTTCAAGACTTTCCATAACCTTCTGCAAAGAACCAACAACTTCATTAAACTTTTTCTGTGTAATTTGCTCGATCTGCTCCATTTCATTTTCTCCTTTTCTTTTTTTATTATTTATTCTACATAATCATCATAAATTTTTATAACATAAAAACCTTCTATAACATCTGATTTTCCTATAATAATATCACCTTCTTTTTTTATTAATTTTATTAAATCTTCTAAAGAGGATATTTCAACAACCCACGCTTTTCTTTCGGGGTATTCGCCTAATTCTTTATAGGCATTTTTACAAGGAGGAGCTTTGTCTTTATTATTATCAAACCAATTTGATGCTCGTCCAATTAAAAATTTCATTTTTTTCCTTTTTTGAACTTTTGTTTATATTATACCATAGATAATTAAACTTTTATTTTTTATTTATAAATAAATAAAAATTCATTTTTAGGAAGAACACAAATTTTTTCATTCAACCAAGGTTTCACTTCTACACGTTTCCAAAGATACGGATAAATAGTAAGTTCTTTTATGCTTGGGTAAACATATAAACGATAAGATTTTTGTTTATTTTCATCAAAAGTATCTTGTAAATAAAGTTGAAATTCATCAAATTTAAATAAATCTTCATTTGTTGCTGTATCATGCAAAGTAAAATGAATTCCATCCACAAGATTATCTATTTCTATAATATCTTCTAATTTTTTATACCAAGCACAGTATAAATAAATTTTTCGTTTAGGAAATTGATTTCTAAGAAAAATAATTATTTCTTTTGTTTCTTTAAAATGAAGTAGAGGTTCCCCCCCAGTAACACAAATTGTTTTATAATTTTTAAGTAAATCAAGTTTTCCCTTTAATGAAATTGCTTTATTTATAATATTTGAATATTTATTACAACAATAAGGGCAATTTCTAATACAATCAAAGGAAACGATCAATCTTGCAATCAAATCCAAATCCATTTTTTTATTTCCTCTCCTTTATTTTTTAATTTATTATACCATAGATAATTAAACTTTTATTTATTTTTTTCTCTTTCTTCCAAACTATTTATACTTCCCATTTCCGAATCAATAGCGGGTTGCCCAACATCCAATTTTTGAAGAACTGTAACTGAAGTTCCTTCATCAAAATTTTGATGTCTGTGTGCTACAACACTTATTCTCATTACCCCACGTTTCTTTTCAATAGGAGTTTGATTTAACCCAATAGCCACATCAATATGAGCAAGTTTACGAATATCTTCCGAAGTATTTGTTTGCTTAACTGTTCTTTTTTCAATTGCTAATCTATTTGCTTGTGTGGCAGTTACCACCAAACATTTCTTAACAGCAGAAAATTTCTTTAGTTCTTTCCAAGTATGGTCAATCCGATCTCTGCCTTCTTCCGATTCATTTTCAGGAGCAAGAATATCTGCATAGTCAATACAAACAAGATCAGGAACAAAACCATTTAAAGATTCTTGTTTCTCAATCCATGTTGTGATTGTATTCAAATTAGCAGAAAAAGCAGGATAAGTTAAAAGCTTAAAATTTGAACTTGCTCTTTGTAATTTTCCAATTCCTTTTAATGCTAAATTTGTTTTATGATAATTTATTGCTTTTCTATTTTCTTTAAAATACCAAGATTCCATTTTATAATTTTTTACTTTTTCTTTTGTTCGGCAAAAATCACATGGAATATAACCATGAGGTGTTTCTTCAGGATTAATAATTAAATTTCCTTCTGAAAATAAATTAACTTTACTTTTGCGTTCTGCCAAAACACAAGAACCATCTTGATTTCTTGCACAATCAAATACGGGATACCAAACTAATCCTGCTTCTTCTTTTTGGGAAACAATTCGTTTAATTATTCTTTCATTAACTTCATCACTTGACATTTCTAATGAAATAAATACTACTTTTAATCCTGATAGTAGTGTTTGTATAGCAGTTTCTAAAAGCCAAAAGCTCTTCCCACGTTTAAGTGGGCCTAAATAAGTTACCAACCACCCTCGCTTCAATCCACCAATTAAATTTCCTATTTGCCCATTAAATTTAAATAAATATTTTTTCTCTTGCAACAAAATTCTATCTAAAATATTTTCTCTATCTGAATCTCTAAAAATATTTTCATCTCGCATTACTTCCCTTGTTACCTTTTTCTGCTCTCGTAATACTTGTTGTGCTTCTTCTATTTTTCCTTCTGCATATAATAAATTTATTTTTTCTTGAAGAATAGACCACGATTTTTCCTGCATAAATGCAAAAGCCATATCTAAATAATAATCAATATTAAAATCTTCATTTCCATTTTCTGTTTCCATGATATATTGTTCGGATAATCCTTGGAGTAAATCTGAAATATCTTCTTCTGTTTCTTTTTTTATTTTTTTCTTATTATCTTCAAAAATTTCTTGAATATGATAAGCAGGTGCTTTTTTATATTTTTTATAATAAGTTTGAACCCACCTAACTAAAGTTTTTACAAAATTAACTTCAAACCATTCCAATCTAAGAATAGGCAATACTTCATTACAAAACTTTGTGGACATAATAAGTCCAATAATAATTCTTCGTTCTGAAGTTGCATCCGCAACCGAATCTCGCAAAACATCTGCCATTATAGCTCCTATTATTCAATTATTTTTTTATCTGACCAATTTAAACGACTTTTAAGGTCATTAAAATTCAAAAAAGGTACAGGACTACGTTTTTTAAAGAAAGACCCCTTCCTGAGCCTCTCGTTTCGTTTAAATGGCATATTTAAAATCATTTGCAACCACAAAAATCACAAAACTAATCATTTAACAATCCTTGGTCAATAAAATAGCTCGGAATTATTGTATTCCACGTTCGTTCACTAATAAAATAACCAAGTTCCAACTTACTTCTGGATTCCCCAACGTGCTTAAAAATAGCTTCACAAGCACAATCAACATAATCTTCAATCATAATCGGACTTAGTTGTTGTCTATTTTTTGTTAATAATTCAATTAATTTTTTAGAAGCTACTCTAATTTTATTTTCTTCAACAACAGTTAGTTTATTTTGAACACCTTTTGTTTTAATCCAATAATTTCTAAATAAAGCCGTTACTCTTGGATTTGGATCATCTATCAACGCAACACCATTCCCATACTGCTTAGGGGGATTTTCAAAGTATTCCAAAAATAAACTTTTTTGATGAAATTTATGATAAACAACATCAGCAAAAGAAATGCTAGACAAGAATTTTTTATTTTTTGGATAATAATCAGGAGACATAGCAAGAATCATCCTTTGAACAACAGCTTTAATTTCATCACAAGTAAATAGTCGATTATGATATTTCTTAAACTGGTCAAGATTATTAAAAGCCAAACCACGTTTAAGATTCTTAATTGCCTCAACAGAAGAAATATATGCTTTAGTATCTTCACCACGGTACTTATGAACCAACCCATGCAAAGAAAGTATTTCTTGGATTGATTGGGGAATATGTTTCAAAGGAATTAATTTATTTTTCTTGGACAAAAGTTTATTTTTCTTTTGCAAGGAATTGGATATTTCTTCTTTGTTTAGGGGTTTTAATTTAATTGCTTCCTGACGTTCGCCAGAGCGAACGTCTATGTCCTTTACTTGTAAAGGACTTTTTTCTAAAAGAGAAGAATCTTTAGATTCTTCTATATAACTCTTAATATCTTCCTTATTATCTTTATATATATAATCCGTTTGGGGAGTACTCCTTTTGGGGGGGGTCATTTCAGGATTGTCATTGTTTACTTTTTCTTTTATTTTAAATAAATCATACTCTGGTAGTTCCTTTGCAATTACTTCAATAATTTCTTCTTCTTTTGTTGGTTTTTCACAAATAAAATACCCCCATATTTTTTTATTTTTAGAACGTAATCTATAAATATATTTTTTATTTATTAATTCATACATTCCAGACAACATTCCTTTTTCACCATCAGTTGATCGGCAAAATAAATCTATATGATTTAATTTCCATTGAGGGGGTCTTGTAATTAAATAATAATATAAACCTTTTGCTTTCCAAGATAAGTCTTTATTCATTACACAAGAGAATGATTGCTTTGTGTGAATAAATAAAAAACAATTTGTTTCTTTATTGTTTTGATTAAACATAGTTTTCTCCAAATAATTTACAACCTTTTATTTTACTACCATTGTAAAAATATATTGACCAGTTCCTTTAATTATTTCTAAAACATCTTCTTTTTCTTTCGGTGTTTCACTTATAAAATATCCCCATTTGTTATGATTTTCAGAACGCAATCTATAAATATATTTTTTATTTAATAATTCTCTCAGTCCTGTTAATACCCCATGTTTTTTTTCAGTAGAATAAAAAAATAAATGTTGTTGTGTAATATTTTCTTCGGAATATTTTAATAAAAAAGCAAGAATACCTTTTGCTTTCCAAGACAGTGTTCTATCTCTTAGGTAAGGTTTCATTTTTTGTTTTATCCTTCTTCTATAAAAGGAAAAATTTCATTAAATAAATTTATATCGGGATTTATTATTTCAGATTTTATATATGATAAATTAGGTTTATTATCTTTTATTAAATGTTGTAAAGGACAATATAAATACGTGTGTTGTTTATTATTTAAAATATCTTTTTCTTTATTTTCTTGTTGGACTTGTTCCCACAAAGAAATTAATTTCATATATATTCCTTCTTTAATTATTTTTTCTATTTTGATATATAGCTTGTAATCTTTGTAATTCCTGTCGTTTTCTTTTTGTATCAGTTCCATATTTTTTTGTGGGGTATTTTGCAGTTTTACTTAATTCTTTATAAGAAGCTAAACGAAAATAATTATTTATTTCTATATTTACTTCTTCTTCGGAAAGAGCTTTTAAAAAACAAAAAATAAAGTTTTTATTATCAAATTTTACTCTTTGCATATAACCAAATTTTACTAAATTTTGCCCCACATTATAATAACTTTTGGGGCAAATATTTGTTTGGTATAAAATATTTTTTTCATTTGTTTTATATATTTCAAAGGTTTTTATTTTATTTTGCATATATAAATGAAACATTTTTTCAATATTAGAAAGACGATGGTCATAGAAACTTGTAAAGTCATAATCAAAATTTGTGGAAGGGGAAACAATAAAAATCATAAAAGTTCCTTTCTTAATTGTTTGACGTAGGCATCATCTAAATCATCAGGATCACCAGAAGTTAATTTAAGAATTTCTATGTGGGGGGAAACATTTCTTATGGCTAATTCATCTTTTAATTTTTTAGCTTGTTCCTGGGCTTGTTGATCTGCATCAAACATAATAAATATAGCTTGATATTTTTTTTCTTTTAAAAGTATAATTTGATTTCTTGTGTATTGTATTCCCATTGTAGCAACTGCACCATCCCCAATTCGCCAAACATCAGCAGTTCCTTCTACAATAATTACTCGTTTATTGGAATTATCAATATTATATAAAAGATTTTTCATAGGGACTATGGCTTCATTATTAGGGCAGTTTTTATACTTTGATTTAGCTTTTGTGGTAGTATCCATTCCTGTATAATTTACCACAATTCCTCTTAATAAACAAGGAATAAAAATACGAAAAGCAAAATTCCCAAAATTAGGAAAAGCTCTTAACTTATATTTATCAATGATTTTAGTTGGATTGAATCTTCTTCTTAATAAGAAATCTAAGTATTGTTGAGGAAATGATTTTTTTGCAAGTGATGGAATTATATCAACATTTGATCTAATATTAATATCTTGCTTTAACTTTTTTAGTGCATAGTCTTGATATTCATCAAGAATTTTTACTGCATCTTTAAAGGAACATTGTTCAACTTCTTTAATTAGTGTTACTATATCTCCTTTCGTGCCACACTTCCAACAGGTGATTCGATTATTAGGGGTTATCCCAAGATGATTTGATGTGTCTTGGCAAAAAACACAATTTATTCCTATCCAACCATTAGATATATTTTTACCTTCTTTTGAATAAGAAATGTTTTGGTCTTCTAACCAGGAACGAACATCAAAGTGATCTATTTTATTTAAAATATTCATATTATCTTAAAAAATAAAATAATATAATAAGAGTAATTAGAGCAAGAATTATTGCTTGGATAAATCGTATTGTTAATATTTGTAAAGATTTTTCCAATGATTCTTTTGTTCCATTTAAAACACATTCAGCAGATTTAAAAGAAAAAAATAATTTTATCCAAGTTTTCATTTTCCCTCTCCTTTCAACGGTTCAAAAACTTTTACCCAAAGTCCACCATAAAGATACCAAGAAGTAACATTTAAAAAATAAATAACTAATAATTTATAAATATCTTTTTCTTGATTTATAAAATCAAGTCCAGGAAACCAAACTTTTTGAAAAGACCAAAGAGAAAAATAAATCATAATTGTATATCTATAAATAACTAAATTATATTTTTTCACTTTTCCTCCAAGTAAAATAACCAACAATAGAAAAAATTAAATTAATTCCAAACACACTTGCTTGTGGGTAATCTCCATTAAAATAATCAAATGAACACCAAAATAAATTCGATATTGTCCATAAAATAAAACAAATTTTATTTTTAAATATATTTAAAATTGTTCCAGCAAAAGTTATTCCTGCGATAGACCACAAAATAATTTGTTCCATACATTCCTTTCTATTAACTTATAGTTATTAATTTAATATTTTGAATAATAATTTCTTTGAGTCTTTTTTTAGATAATTCAGAATAATCTACAAGAATATATTTTATATTTTTTTCAAAGGTAATATGTTTATTTAATATATTTTTTATAGTTTCCCCTGTGTCAATAAAATCATCAACAATACAATACACACCTAGTGGTTTTGCTCTTCCTGCGTAATAAGCAGCGTGTTGGCTTTCTGTAGCGTTTTTTCGTAACGAAATATGATTAAGACTTTTTTCAGATAATGTAAGTATAGCTGAAGCTATAGCACAACCACTACTCCCTATTGATACTAAGCAAGTAACATCTTTTGGTAATTTTTTTATATATTTTTCAGCAAAATATTTTAATTCTTCTGTATTGTAAAAACTAGAACCATATTCAAATAAATATTGTTTCATATTTTTATCCTTTTTTATTTTTCAATTTTCAAAATTGAATTGAAAATTTGAAATCCGGGTGATAATGCTATTTAAGGAAGATCCCCCCTTAGACCCACCCCTCATCAGAGTATAGACAAAATCTGTGGGCAAAATGAGAAATCAAGTGAGGGTGAGATTGATCGAAGCAATCCACTATCCAAACCGTTTTCTTTTCATCTGTGGTTCGCAAAGCACGACCTATTTTTTGTAATGTAGCTACATCAGATTTGCCCCCCGAAGCATTTATAAGGACATTTAGACTTGGTATGTTAATTCCGGTAGTCCAAACTGTTGAAGCTATAATACAAGGCCTCTCCTTTCGTTGTAGAGCATTTTTAAGGGCCTTTCGTTCTTCTTCTTCGGTATTCCCATAAACAAAAGGAACATCTATTTGTTTATTTTTTAATAGGTCTGCCAGTATCTTTCCATGTTCTATCTTTGAAACAAGAATAAGAACCGTATTTTTTTCTTTTATAAAATTTATCGTGGCAGTTACTATCATTTCATTTCTTACTTGGTTTTGGACCACCCCTTGCTCGTAAACATCTTGGTAAGTTCTTAGTTCCCTGATTTTATGGGAATAAGGAATCTTCAAAACCTTTATTCGGGGCTTTGCCAGCAACCCCAAGGAAACACCATCTGAAAGGCTTAGTTGGCCTATTACTGGCCCTATAAGCCCTTCCAAGGATAGTTTATAGTCAAGTCCTTGTGGAAGTGTTGCCGTCAATCCAAACCTTGCCGGGGCAATCATATTGCTTAATATTTTGTGGTAGGTTCCCCCTGGGGCAATATTACGATGGATTTCATCTATTATAATAACATCAAAATAATCACAATAGGTTTCAGGAGCAAGCTTAACAAAAGATTGCATCATGGCTATTACAATCCGTTTAAAATCAGATTTACTTCCTGCTCCAAATTTAATTATTTCTTTTGTGGAAATTCCTTTTACTATCATTTCATCATAAGTTTGGGATAATAGGGTTTTCTCATGGCAAAGAAATAATACTTTAGCTTTAGGAAAACAAGAAATTAATCCTATTGCCGTTAGAGTTTTTCCTGATCCGGTGGGCATTAGGATAACTCCACGTTGTTTATCAACAGCTTGTTTGATTATATTTAATTGATCTTCTCTTAATGTAACTCCTTTTAGTGATGGTGGTGGAAAAATGGTTTCAAGCGTTTCTATATTTCCTTCCCATGATATTTTAATATTTACTTTTTTAGCTTCATCACAAATTTTAGGAAGAAATCCTGTTAGAAATAAACCATTTTTTTCAAGAAAAGATTTTGTGTATTCTTTTCTTACTTTTTTAAATGGCCCCTGCCGCCACACTTCACAAGGGTAGGAGAGTAGTTCCTTAAAAATAGGAACACTCTCTTTATCCATTTGGGAATAAACTGAATCAAGTATTTTTATTTTCATTATTTATTTTACCATGAAAAGTTTAATTTTTATTTATCGAATATCAATTCGATCCATAGCCAAACAAGCAATACTATATCTCATAGTTTCTTTAATTACTTTTTCAGATTGTTTTATTGATAAATTAAATTTTTTTCTTAAATACTTTTTAATAATGTAAATTCCAACAGTTTTAATTTGCCATTCCCCAAGACTTTTCTTTTTTGTTGGGAAAACTATTTGGTACATTTCTTCAGGGCTTTCAGTGATAATTTTAAAAATATCTTTTGCTTCATTTGAAATTTTACTCCATAATTCAAATTTGCTAAATTGAAGTTCCGGGCCATTATCAATTAATCCAAGTTTATTAAAAAGAAATTCTTTTTTATCTTCAGTCATTATTTAATTCTCCTTTCCCTAATTTTAGATTTCAATTTATTCAAATCATGTATTTCTTTTACAACCCATTTCCAATGTTCTTCCCCACTTCGAGTTAATTCTACAATGAAAGGAAATTGGCCGAAGTATCCATACATAAGACTAATAATCAACCCCGACGAAACAGATGTGCCTGGAAGAATAATAAAAGGAATTTCTGAATCCCCATTGATTGTAGGAAGAACCAATTTAATAATTTGATTCATAGTAGGCTTATTCATTTCCAGTTGAAATTTTTGTTCAATAAAATTAATTTCTTTTCCTTTAAAATAATCACCCAATTCTTTTCTGATTGACAACGGGATCAAATGCCCAAACGAAATTATTTTAATCATTTTTATCCTCCCTTGTATAAAAACTATTATCTTTGTAAAATGATTTTAATGGTTTTCAAAATTTTGTTACCATTGTATTATATGATACAGAATTAAAATCATCATATCGCCATTTCCAAGGTTTATTCTTTGCTATATCCCTATTAGCTAAAATACTTATTCTACGCAAAATAAAAAGTCGAAATGATAATGTTTTATTATTTCTATATAATAATAGAATACAACAAAATAAAAGAATAAATGTAATTATTAAAAATATTGTATTAAATAGCATTTTATATCCTCCTTTTTAATTTTATTTTTACCAATCCATTTTTATTCCAACACCAAGATTATTTATTACACAGGAACCACTTCCAAAAATAGTAATAGATTGAAACCAAGTTCGGTAAGGTTTTGGAAGTAAATATGAAGTTAATGGATGTAATAATAATGAAGCTCCCATATATAAATCAACGTTTTGTGTGGATGGGTGTTCTCCTAAAATTGGATTCATTTCACGATATTGTTTTGGATTTTTAGCAATAGTTCGTGTTTGGCCCCAATCAACGGCATGAATGACAATCCAGGAAGTTTCTAAGATTGTATCTTGTGTAGTCCATTTCTTTTTTTCTATTGGAATTGAAGCACAAGATGAACACACAAAAATAATTATTAAACTAAAAATTAATTTTTTCATTTATTTTCTTCTTTCTTTTTATTAAAATTTAAAAATTCATTTAAAACTAATTTTTTAACTTCTTCGGGGATTACTGCTGGATGTGTATAATGAACTTTTCCATTAGAATAAACAGGATAATCAAGTATCATTCCATCATATTCTAATTTGCATCTTTTCCCATTCATTTCTGTAATTAAACAAAAGTCTTTGTGCATTTTTATAATCCTCCATAAATTTGTTGTAAAATGTTATCATCTTTTTCATTTTTATTTAGTTTAAAAACAGTATCTGTTGGGAATGGAAGTTCATTTGAAGAAGTTTCAATTAAAATTCTATAAATTTTAAATTCATATTTTTCTTTATTTTCTAAAAAATGAACGTTAAAAACTTCAGATACAACACATTCACCATCAGTAATAAAAACAATATCTGCTTTTTTCATATTTTTATTTTCTTTAATTAATTTTACTGCTGTATGTAATGGCTGTTCAAAATTTGTTCCCCCATGAAAAAAGTAAGAAAGAGCTTCTAATAAATTTGTAGGATCAATTTTACTTGAAAAAGAATACGTTTTTATTTCCCTTTCCGATCCAAAATGGATAATAGAAAAATCTCTTTTTTGTTTTTTAGCAATAGTCAATAATCCAAGAGCAAATGCTTTTGACCAAACTTCTCTGTCCCCTGTCATGCTTCCACTTCCGTCAATACACAAAATGATTGGTCCTTTAGATAGATTTTCTTTTCCTTCTGTATCAAATTGCAGAAGTTTTCTTTGGCTTAGTTTATCATAAAATACTATATCTAAATCAGGATCATCAAGATAAACTAATTCAGTTGGAACAATTTTATTTATATCGTTTCCCATTTTAATATCTACAATTTCATCTACCCCATGTTTTGTTTTTGTAGATTGATAGTGCAAGGCAAGATTCTGAAATCTTCCTGCTAAAGTAGCTATTTGTTTTAATTTACTATTATTCATTAATTTTTTAGCAATTTCAATTTTATCTTTCATTGGTATAGTTTGATTTTGCCCTTCTCCTGTTCCAAAAGAATTTAAAAATGAATTAGTTTGTTGTACATCTTCCGAACTTTGTTTGAGCGCTTCTTTTATAATTTTTCGTATATCTTTTTGTTGTAATTCTTCATTTAATTTATTTAATTTTTCTTTGGCTTCCTCAACAAGATTAGGAATTGATAAATCGGCTGTATCAGGATTATAATTTTCTAATAACCCGTTAAGTAAAGTTTGTGTTATGGCCGCTTCATTAATTTTTTGTTTTGTTTCTTCTGGGATATTATTATTTATATATTCACTAAATGATTGTACTCCTGTTGCACTTTCAAATTCTTTTAATTTTGTAAATTCTCTTAAATCTTTATATTCTCTTAATTGCATTAATTGTTGAATAATTTGTTTATTAAATTGAAAGCCGGTAGAAACTTCTTCTTTTACTTCCGGTGAATATTTATAAAGTGATCCGTACACATCTTCCATAAGAAATGGAAAAGCAACATTTTCTCCACTTCCAATTGTTTCCATATTTTGTAATATAGAACTTTGTTCTTTGATATTGTTAAAAGATGCTTTATCATAGCTATCAAGGTTAATTGTATTCATCATTTACCTTTCTTTTTAGATAGTTTATAAATAATTTTTTCATATTCTTTTCGTTGTTTTCCTAAAATAGCCACATACTGTTTTTTATAGTAATCATTACTATAAGGGGAACTTGCTTCGGCTAAAATTGTAAAAAGATTTCTAAATTTTTTAATAGCTTCTTTTCTTGTCATTTTTATTCTCCTTTCAAAAGTTTTTTATTAATTGTTCCCCTTTACAAATAGGGCATTTTTTTGAATAAAAAGGAATTAAAAATAACCACGCACCTACTGTTATAAGAACTGCAATAAGTGTACCTACACCAATTTGTCTGCATGGTTCAACATTTCGTTTACAAAGATTACAATATTTGATTGACATTTTATTCCCTCCCTTTTTTATTTTATTCTTCAAGACAAAAACTAAAAACCACTTCTTCACCTTTTCTTGTTATCAATCTAATTTTTTGATCGCATGTTACAGATTCTACACCATGAAGTAAACAATTAATTTTATGGATAAGTAAAAGGGCTTCTTCTTTGCTTAAACTAATAATAATTATTTTTTCTTTATACATAATTTTTCTCCTTTTTTATTTAATTTTTATTAAAACGTTCCCATTCATATATCCAATATGTTAGTTCTTCAAGAAATTCTATAACAGCATAAATGCCTTCTGAATGTTTTTCTTTCCATGCTTTATTAAAAAGCAATTGAAATTGTCCATAACAAATAATAGGATTTAATAAAGTTTCCACGGATTCACAACAATGTTTATAAAATAAATTATCAATTCTTTTTTGTTCACTATCAAAAAAAGAGGGCTGATCCCGGATTTTTTTCATGTAAGGCATCTTGTTTTCATACATACCATTTTTACAATTATTTTTAAGTTCCTCAAAGTTCATAATAATTCTCCTTTCTTATTTTCCCAAAGCTTCTTTTACTTTGAATTCAAGTTTATCAATGGTTTTATGAATATCACTTGCTTTAAAGGAAAGCAAATCTTCATATGCTTTTGCTCTTTCTCTAAATTCTTTATACTCCTGTAAACGGTTTTGGAACGTCCCAGGGCGTGTGTTATCGGCTTCAATTCTCTTTTCCAGTTCATCGGCCATTGTTTCAATTTCTTTTTTGAAATCCTCTTGGAAAGCATTTTGAAGATTGTTTTTAGTTTTTGGTTCATCATAGATTGGCAGGAGATAAAAAACACTTTCGGGGGAAATTTCATTCAATCCTTCTTCAATCAAGTTTAATTTTTCTTCGTTGATAATTGGAACAAAGTAAATTCCACCCATTTCTCTTAACTGAATTGAGTTCATATTTTTTAGCTGTCTCAAAAGAAATTCGGTAAATCTCCAATTATCAATTTTGTTGACAAGGTTTTGGTAGGTGGATTTAATTTCTTTAGAAATATCTAAATTATTTTCCATTGTAACATCTTTTGTTGCTCGAAGCAAAGTAATTTTATCTTCTTTGATATAATTTGAATCTTCGGCAATTTTATCAATGGTTTCTTTAACCAAAGAATAAATAATTTTATCATCGTTCAAAAGAACTTTTCGGATTAACCAGTCAGAATTTCTTGTGTTGATCTTTCTTGCTGATCTTACAAAAGCTACGTCAGTTTCGAGAGGAAGCGGGAGTTCTTTTTTATCAAAACCTTTTTTTGTAAAAATATCTTGTGCTTTTTCACCATCAATTAAAAGATTTTGTGAAATTGTCCACCAGAGAATATAGCCCAATTTCTTTTTTCCATTTACTTCTTCTACCAAATTTTTAACATTAGTTTTAATTACATTTCTTTTTTTAGTAGCCATTTTTATTTCCTCCTTTTTATTTTTTATTCTAAATCATTTTTTTTCTTTTGTGCTTCTGTTAAGTACATAGTAGCTTCAGGCAATCTTGTTTCTTTTGGGGTATTTAAAAACACATCGGGGAAATCTATTTTTTTTGGTAAGTCAAAACATTTTCGACAAAATTTAGAATGTGAATTAAAATAAAAAATACCTTTAATACAAACTTCTAAAGAAATTTGACGTTGCTGCTTATTACAATAAATATAATAAACAGTTCTTGTTATACCTCCTTCATCTTCCCATGTGCAAGTTTTCAAGGGATACTTTTTATATTCTTCTTGCTCCTGCCAATTACTGCTGACTAACGTTCTTCTTTTTAATTTTGATACTTTTACTTCTTGTGGAGCAATATTTAATTTTGTTTGTTTTAATTTTCTTTTTTTTAATTTCATATTATATTTTTATTTTTTCCTTTCTTATTTTTTAAGAATAAAAGCTATAACCCATATACTACAAGCTGCCCACGCTAACCCCATATCAAAATTTGTTACTTTAAAAGTAAAAAAATAATTAGTAAATATTCCGGCAACACATAGGCATAAACTAATCCATGCTAATCCCATAATTTTCTCCTTTCTTATTTTTCAAATTTGAAAATTGAAATTAAAATTTAAAAATGGACTTTAAACCCCATTTAGGAGTTCTTCAGCAACATTTCTTTGGTACTCCGATACTTTGTTATATATCTCATCAATCTTTGAAGTTTGTTTTCCTTGATCTTCAATTTGTTTTTTAATAATGTTTAAATCTTTTCGCATAGCTACAAATTTTGAGCGTCCCTCAATCAGTGCCGCTCCTTTTTGTGAACCTGTTTTTTTATTTATTTCTGTCATAACTTCATTAGCCATATCTAAAATTTCCAACGCTTTTTGGATAATAGGATTAATTGTTTTATGGATAAGTTTAATAATGATTTGTTTTTGCTGCGGGTCATTCCAAAGAATATTGCCGAGGAAACTTAGATCATCCTCTTCAATTTCTTTTGCTCCTCGAAGATAAGCATGAGCTTTCAGCAATCTTATTGCTTTCTTCCATCTGCGGGGGCTAAGAATGATTCCTTGATTTTTTAATTCCCTTCTCATTTCTGTCATAGTTTCAATGATTGGATCAGGACAGAGAAGAGATTTACTTTCTTCAATCATTTTTTGTAGATCTTTAATTGAAATTGAATCAGAAGGAACAGGATCAATATCTTTGCTATTCAGCAAAGAAATAAAGTTTTTATCTTCTTCAATGTAAGTTGTTTCATATTTAAGATTAAAACGGTCGTAAATTGCAGAAGTCTCTTCGCCTTGTGGATATTCATTAGAACAACCAATCGCCATCTTTAATGGTAAAGGAATAGTCTTTCCATTTTCTTTAAATTCCCTTTCGTTTAATGCTCTCAATAAATAATTAACAATTGCACTTGAGCTTTTCCATATTTCATCCAGTAAAGCAATATCGGCTGTGGCAAGCGTTCCTTGACTGGCCCTCTTGAATTTCTTTTCTTCTCGCATAGCTATAATATCAATGGGGCCAAATAATTCTTCGGGAACGGTATGCTTAGTCATAAGCTGATCGAAAAATTCCCCATTAATTGCCTTAGCAATAAACTTAGAGATTTGTGTTTTTGCTGATCCTGGTGGGCCAATAAGAAGAATATTTTGTTCTGCAAGCAAGGCGGTAAAAAGCCC
>Ga0172381_10000572_pt1 | contig 44459 bp, 41 predicted proteins | sample Leawel6488metaG_FD_119754 | JGI IMG/M metagenome (GOLD analysis project Ga0172381, IMG submission 119754) | Leachate microbial communities from a municipal landfill in Southern Ontario, Canada - Leachate well 64-88 metaG | ecosystem: Engineered > Solid waste > Landfill > Unclassified | place... | reverse complement strand
TCCGGTAAAATTAAAAAATGAAATTGACAAAAAAATCAAGAAAATCAAATCAATGCAAAAGTAAGAAAATAAATGTCCCAACGAGCGGGCTCATAGTCAGGTTTTTAAATGTCTAAATGCGTTTTTTGGGTTTAATTATTCAGGAATTTCGAGGTTGGCGTGGCGAATTTCTTTAGTTGTTCCGGGGTGCCGTTAAAAATGATTTGGCCGCCTTTGTCGCCGCCGTCGGGGCCGAGTTCTATGGCCCAGTCGCTTTCTTTGATGATTTGGAGGTTGTGTTCAATGACCAGGACCGTGTTGCCTTTTTCCACCAGGCGGCGCAGGATGATCAGTAATTTTTTGGCATCGTCAAAGTGGAGGCCGACCGTGGGTTCGTCTAAAATGTAGATGGTTCTGCCGGTATCGCGTTTGGCAAGCTCGGTTGCCAATTTTACTCTTTGGGCTTCGCCGCCGGACAAACTGGGCGCGGATTGGCCGAGTTTCAAATAGCCCAGGCCGATGTCGGATAAAAGTTCCATTTTGTCGCGGATCACCGGAATATCAACAAAAAAAACTTTGGCCTCGTCAATGCTCATATCCAAAACATCGGCAATGCTTTTGTCGTGGTATTTGGCGGCCAGAACTTCGGCGGTAAATCTTTGGCCTTTGCAAAGTTCACATTCTACATAAACATCGGGAAGGAAATACATTTCCACCTTTTGCGAGCCTTCGCCCTGGCACGCCGGGCAGCGGCCTTTTTGGGTGTTGAAGGAAAAATGACCCGCGGTGAATCCGCGCATCTGGCTGTCGCGCGTGCGGGTGTAGAGTTCGCGGATATGGTTAAAAACGCCGGTGTAGGTGGCCGGATTGGAGCGCGGGGTTTTGCCGATCGGGCTTTGATCCACCAGCACCGCCTTGTTGATTCGTTCCACGCCTTTCAAGTCGGCGTATTTTCCCGGCACGGTGCGGGCGCGCATAATGTCGCGCAATAAAATTGCCGAGAGCGTGTCAATCACCAATGTGCTTTTGCCCGATCCGGAAACGCCGCAAACCGTGGTCAATTTTCCCAGTGGCACTTTCAAGTCAACATTTTTCAGTGTGAATTGATTGGCGCCCGACAATTCCAGCCACAATGTGCGGTCGCTCACTTCTTTTTTCTTGAAACCCGTGGCAATGGTTAGTTTTTCCGACAGATATTTGCCGGTGAGAGTGTCGGCTTTCAATAGTTGCGCGGGCGTGCCTTCAAACACCACTTTGCCGCCATGAACTCCCGCGGCCGGACCGATTTCAATAATCCAGTCCGCGGCCAACATTACTTGTTCGTCGTGTTCCACTACAATTACGGTGTTTTTCAAGTCCTTCAATTTTTGTAAAGCGGAAATCAAACGATCAACATCGCGCTGGTGCAAGCCCACGGTGGGTTCGTCCAAAACATAAACCACGCCCGAGAGCGCCGAGCCCAATTGGCAAGCCAAACGGATGCGCTGGTTTTCACCCACGGACAGCGTCGTTGCTTCTCGCGATAAATTGATATAATCAACGCCCACTTCCATCAAAAAACCCAGACGTTTGCAAACCTCGCGCAAGATTGATTCGGCGATTTCCTTTTGTTTGTCGGGCAGCGTGTTTTGCAACTGTTTGAAAAACGCAATCTCGTCGCGCACCGGCATAGCGGCAATATCATAAATGCTTTTGCCCTGGATTTTCACGGCTAAGGCCTCGGGCGACAAGCGCGCGCCGTTGCACGAGGGGCAATCAATTTCGGACATATATTTGGCAATCTCCGAGCGCAAATATTCCGATGTGGTCTCGCGGTAGGCCCGTTCCATCCGCGGGATAATGGCTTCATAGCCAGCGTGTTTAGAATCGCCGTATAAAACCAGCTTTTGAATATGTTCGGGTAGATTTTGGAACGGCTCGTCCAGTGAAAAGTTTTCTTTTTCGGCCAAATTTTGCAGCGACCATTTTTGATGGGGTACACCCAACGAGCGCAGCGACCAGCGGCCCAGCGCAAACCAAGGTAAAATCGCGCCTTGATTGAGCGACAAGCGCGGGTTTAAAATCAAGGCCTGATTCACTTTTGCCAATTTTCCCAGTCCTTGGCAGGTTTTGCACGCGCCAAAAGGACTGTTGAACGAAAAAATCTTGGGTTCAATGTCAGGCAAAGAAATATTACATTCCGGACAGGAAAAATAACTGGAAAATGGCTCTAACCTTTCACCTTTACCCAATTTATACAATGTGCCGATTCTTCCTTTGCCCATTTCCAGCGCTTTTTTGACCGCCGCTAAAATCCGTTCTTTTTCATCCTTCAAAATTCCTTCCAGTTTCTTTTTTTTAGTGGCCAGTGCTTCTTGTTCCGATTTTGATAAACTTTTTTTATTAATTTTAATATCCTGTCGGTATTTGCGCAGATCAAAAGAGTCAATTGGCACGCCGATGGTGTGGGATTTGTTTTTGTCCAAAATTTTATCTTTGGCTTCGTCAACCGGATAAGTGATGCCGTCAATGATGATTTGCGGCCAGCCGGAACGGAAAATTTCTTCCAAAACACCCTGATGTCCGCCTTTCTTGGCGCTGATCACCGGCGCGATGACCGTGGCCTCCCCTTCCAGCGCGCGCAGATAAATGCGGTCGGCCATATGATTGGGGGTTTGCGACACCACGGGTTTGCCGCATTTGGGGCAATGCGCGATGCCGATATGGGAAAACAGCAGGCGCAGATAATCATAGATTTCCGTGAGCGTTCCCACGGTTGACCGCGGATTTGATGAGATTGTTTTTTGATTTACGGCGATAGTGGGCGATAATCCGGTAATCTTTTCCACATCCGGCTTTTTCAACCCGCCCAAAAATTGCCGCGCGTATGACGACAAGCTCTCCAAATATCGCCTTTGCCCCTCCTGAAAAATGGTATCAAACGCCAGCGACGATTTCCCCGACCCTGATATGCCGCAAATCACCACCAACTTGTCCTTGGGGATCTTGACCGAAATATTTTTGAGGTTGTGTACCTTAACGCCGCTAAGCTCAATAAAATCATTTTCCATATAAATGAAATTTAAAACAAATAGAGTGTTTATTGTACAACAAATAACAATAATTGAAAAGCTGGCGATATGTGATAATGTTCAAGGATGGATGAAACTTTGAAGAAAAAAATTGAAAATCTGAGCGATAAACCCGGGGTTTATTTTTTTAAGGATGTGAATGAACGGGTGATTTATGTGGGTAAGGCCAAGAATTTGAAAAAACGGGTGAAAAATCATTTTCAAAAGCCGGATCAGCACGCGTTTGATTTCCTAACGCAAGTTGCCGACATTGATTTCATTTTGACTGACACGGAAAACGCGGCGTTGATTTTGGAGCAAAAATTCATCAAACAACTCCAACCCCGCTGGAACACCGAATGGAAAGACGACAAAAACTATTTTTACATCGCGATGTCTGGCGAAATTTTTCCCCGCGTTTACCTCACTCACCAGCCAAACTTAGTGGAGGTCAAACCTCCACTAAGTACCAAACTTAGTGGAGGTAGTGGAGGTTTGACCTCCACTCATTATTTCGGGCCATTTGTGTCCGGGAAAGAGGTGAAAAGTTTTTTAAAAGAGATTCGCAAGGCGCTGCCCTATCGCTCGTGCCGAAACTTGCCCAAAAAGGCGTGTTTTTACCAATCGCTGGGTTTGTGCGCGGCACCGTGTATTTACAAAAGAAAAAAAGCGGCATATGTTAGAATGATTGATACCCTGGAAATTTTATTACAAATTTATCAAGGAAGTTGCGGGGGTCCAACCCCCGCAAATAAGAACGATAAAATGCGGGGGTTGGACCCCCGCAACAAACGAATGCGGGTTGAGTGTTATGATATTTCCAATTTGGCCGGGACATTGGCGGTGGGGTCAATGGCGGTGTTTGAAAATGGGAAACCCGATAAAAATGAGTATCGGAAATTTAAGATTAGGACGATTGTCGGGCAAAATGATGTGGCGTCGCTAAAAGAGGTTTTGGTGCGCCGCTTGAAACATATTGAATGGCCGCTCCCCGATCTGATTGTTTTGGATGGCGGCAAAGGACAATTGAAGGCGGCGCGCGGCGTAAAAGACATTCCGGTGCTGGCGTTGGCGAAAATTGGCGACAAAGATGGCCCGCCTAATGGCGAGGCTCGCCGAAACGGCGGCAAATTATTTTCGCCATTCTCAAAGAATTACGCCCAGTTGTTAAAATTGCCAAAAAATATCGCGGATCCGCTTTTGCAAATCCGCGACGAAGCCCATCGCTTTGCGATCAATTATAATAAATTACAACGTAAAAAAATGATAAAAAAATAGTCCGCGATGGGCGGACGGACTAAGAAGGGAGTTTCCCATTATAAGCAAGTTTTTTACATTCCGGGCAAATGCCGATTGCCCCGAATCCGAAGGCGATAATTTTGGCTTTAACTTGCTTACGACAAGTCAAACATACAATTTCTTTTATCATAGGAACCATTGTGAATGATAGATTTTTTTTAAAATAAATGCAAGCAATGGATCTAAAAATCATTTCAAAATTTCAACCGCGGGGGGATCAGCCGCAAGCCATAAAAAAACTTTTTGAGGGGATCGGGAAGGGTTTTGGGTTTCAGACGCTTTTGGGCGTGACCGGGTCGGGGAAGACATATACGATGGCCAAGGCGATTGAGAAGACCGGGCGGCCGACTTTGGTGATTTCGCCCAATAAAACGCTGGCGGCGCAGTTGTATGAGGAATTTAGGGGATTTTTCCCGGGTAACCAGGTGAGCTATTTTGTTTCTTATTACGATTATTACCAGCCCGAGGCGTATATTCCTTCCACCGATACTTATATTGAAAAGGATGCAATGATCAACCAGGAAATTGACCGGTTGCGGCACGAGGCAGTGCAAGGGATTTTGTCGCGCCGCGACACGATTATTGTGGCGTCGGTTTCCTGCATCTACAATTTGGGCAAGCCCGAAACATATTTAAAGGAAAGATTGATCTTGAAAGTTGGCGATGCGATGTCGTTTGAGCAATTGTTCGGCCGCTTGCTGGATCTGCAATACGAGCGCAACGATTACGAGCTGGCGTGCGGGCGGTTCCGCAAACGGATGAATTTTGTGGATGTTTGGCTGGCGGGCGCCAAAACCATCAATCGCATTGAAATCGGTAACGGCAAAATCGTTTCGTTGGCGGAAAGCGAGGCGCCGTTCGGCAATTTTGCGCCCACCGATGAAGCGGATTTATGGCCGGCGAAATTTTGGATGGCCGGCGGCGAGAAAGTTGATGAAGCAATCTCAAACATCAAAAAAGAAATGGAAGCGCAAACCGCCTATTTCAAAAAACAAGACAAACTGATTGAAGCCGAGCGCATTCGCCGCCGCACCGAATATGATATTTCACTGATCAAGGAAACCGGCTGGTGCCACGGCATTGAAAATTATTCCCGCCACTTGGATTTTCGCGCGCCGGATTCGGCGCCCTATACCCTGCTGGATTATTTTCCCAAGGATTATTTGGTGATGATTGACGAATCGCACATCACGGTGCCGCAGATTCGCGGGATGCAGGCCGGCGATTTTGCCCGCAAACAACCACTGATAAACTATGGTTTTCGTTTGCCGTCGGCGATTGACAACCGGCCGCTGAAATATGATGAATTCCTGGAAAAAATAAATCAGGTTGTTTTTGTGTCGGCCACGCCCGGCGATTATGAAAAAAAGGTTTCAAAACAGATTGCCGAGCAGATTGTGCGCCCCACCTATTTGCTGGATCCGCAAATTGAAATCCGGCCCACGGAAAACCAGATTAATGACGCGATTAAAGAAATTGAAATTCGGAAACAGCGCGGCGAACGGGTGTTGGCGCTGACGATCACAAAACGCTTGGCCGAGGCCTTGGCCGACCATTTGAAAAAAAATAAAATAAAAGCGGAATACCTTCATTCAGAAGTCAAAACCTTGGCGCGGCCGAAGATATTGGCCGATCTGCGCAAGGGCAAGTTTGATGTGCTGGTGGGTATCAACCTGTTGCGCGAGGGCCTGGATTTGCCCGAAGTGTCGCTGATTGCGATTTTTGATGCCGACAAGGAGGGATTTTTGCGCGACGACACTTCGCTGGTGCAAATTATGGGCCGCGCCAGCCGCCATCCGCAAGGACTGGTGATTATGTATGCCGACAATATCACCGGATCAATGAGGCGCGCCATGGGAGAAACCGACCGGCGGCGTTTAATCCAGGATGCGTATAACAAAAAACGCGGAATCATTCCCGAGTTGATTTATAAAGAAATTAAAGAAACGCTTTCCGCGCGCAATAAAATTGAAGAAAGAATTCCCGCGGACGAATTTATTGCCGAATATGCTAAAGAATTGAAAGGCCAATTGGAATTGGCGCGGCGCAATTTGCAGTTTGACAAGGCCGCGGAAATCAAAATGCGAATTGAGGAAATAAAATCCAAAAATACGGGCGAATAATTATTCGCCCCTACAAATTCAAAACAAAATACGGGCGGACACAAGGCCCGCCCCTACCAAATTCTTCGTTTGCGTTTGTATTTGTAGGGGCGGGCCTTGTGTCCGCCCTGAATTTTTATTTTGCCAGAATTTCGGTCAACAAAAAGGCGATGTAGATTGAAAGAAGCAGGACGGCTTCTTTTTTGGTTACTTTTTGGTCGGATTTGATGCAAATGTAGAAAAAGATCGCGGCGGCAAAAAGAAAATAGCGGGCGGCCGCAAACATGGCCACGCCGCTGATTTTTATCGGCGATACCAGCGCCACCATTCCCAGCACCAGCGTTCCCGGAAGAATGATCGCGCCCATCACATCGCCCAGAATCATTTTGGTTTTGTTGGCGCGCGCTGAAACAATGCTGAAATAAATTTCGGGAAATGAATTTCCCAAACCGATGATAAGTATGCCCACCAGCGGCAAAGCCACATTGAAATCCGCGGAAAACGCATTGGCGGAAACCACGATTCCCTGCGCCATCGCCATCATCACCGCGATTCCGGCGGCCACTTTGCCCAGGTCGGCCATAAACCGGCCGAACTGCTTGTCCAGGGCGACTTTATGGCCGCTGTAAATTATTTTAAAATGTTCTTTTTTTGAAAGCAGCCAATAGATATATGAAAAAAAGAAAGCCAGCAGAACCGCGCCGTCAATCCGGGAAAGACCGCCGTCCAGCAAAAGCAACAGCGGCAAGATTGCGGCAACGAATGTGAACGCCAAACTGGTTTGCACGGTTTTGCTTTTGGCATCAATCCCCTTTTTGGAAAAAAATGCGGCCAGCGCCACGGTAAGCGTCATATCAACCACATTGCCGCCCATCACATCGCCCAGCGAAAGCTCGGGCACGCCGTTGATCACCGACATTATCGCCAAAAATAAATTCGGCAAGGTGGCGGCCATGGCCATAATGAAAAACGCGGCGGTGAACTCTTTCCATTCCAAAAACTTGGCGATGCGCGATAATCCGCTCACGACCCAATTTCCGGCAAAATATATCGCCGCGCAACAGCCGATAAATATAAACAAATAGTATATCAACATTTTTATTTATCCGCCAGAATACCTCGGGGCTTTGCCCCGGGGATGAATGGCGGGAAACAAACTTTTCCGTAGGAATGCCGCGACGCCTTGGGCGCGCGGTAGTTTATTTGAGGTAATAGACCAACTCATAAATTATACCGCCGATGAATATTAAAAGTAAGGGGTAAGTGAGACGCTTGCGATCCGGACGGATTTTTTGATACATCAACAAGATAAGCACGCCGTCCAGTCCCAGCAATATTCCGCCGACAATGGAAAAAATATCAATGAAATTTTTGAATCCGGTCAAAAACAAAAGTATCGGCACGATCACCGTCAATCCCCACGCGACATTTTTTTCAATATGCAGGTCATAGGTCAGGATTTTCTTAAGCGTCAATCCGACGACAATAAATGAAGTGAAACTGGTAATCAAACCGAACAGAAAAAACAAACCGGTGGCATCCGATCCCAAAACCCGTATTAATCCGATGAATGCCGATTCCGTGGTTGCCGGTCCGGTGATGCCCACAATCAAAATTATAAAAAGAATGTAAGTAATCAATGCGATTGCCGAGGATGCAATTAGGGCGGGTTTGAGCAGATCTTTGCGCTCGCGCCGACCCAGCATTTCTTCAATTTCCGGAATTGAGGAAGATGCCCAGAGCGCAAACAGCACGGCGCCATAAGGCAAAAACAGATCGCCCAAACCGCCAATGTTTGCGGCCAGATTGCTCCAATGGAAGTAGGGCATTCCTTTGATTGCCAAAACAATGAATATGGTGAAAAATAATCCCAATCCCCAAAGGCCCACGCGGGAAACCATATTTATTCCGAAATAAATTAAAATCGCGCCGGCCAAAAAATAAACGAAGTCATATATTGTTTCGCTGCCGGCCAGCAAGGGTGATGCGAATTGGTGGAGAAATTGGCCGCCCACAATCATAAACGCCACCATAATCCCGAAAAATCCCACAATATTGCTGATTATCGCCACGCTTCTTCCCCATTCGCCCAGATAGATTTTGGCGAAACCCGCCAAGCGTTTATAATCGGGGGTTGCCAGCGCCAATTCGCAAAACATCAAGTGAATAACCGCCACCAAGGAGCCAAGAACGATGAAATAAATAAACATTAGCGGCAAGCCCACCTTGATCGCCACAAACGGCAACGCAAAAATACCCACGCCAATAATGGTATTGCACATTGTGGCCAAAGGGTAGATAAATGTTTTTATATCTTTGCGGCTGATCATTGAGGAAAAGATTTTTTAGATTTTTTGCGGAACAATTTCCCAGTCGGTTCCTTCTTTTTTTAATCCAACGATATATTTTTCAACGGACAATTCGGGAAAGTTTTTGGCCGCGATGGCGGCGGCTTTTTCCAATTCCGATTTGGCCGCGTCAATTTCGCTTTGCGGATCGTTAAAGGCCGCGGAACCGCCATAGGCGCCGCAATCAAGATGCGCGGTTAAAATAACGCCTTGGCAATGATGCAATTTTTTGGAAATTTCAATTTGTTTAATGAAAAATGCCTGCGTTTGCGGGTCGTTCAAATCCTTGACCGATCCGGCGGTAACGCAAAGATCGCAATTTATGCCATTTTTAATGAAATAATTTTCAATTTGCGGGTGAAGCCGCCAATCAAGGCAAGCGAACAAGAGTTTTACTTTTTTGTTGGGATCAAATGACATAATTTGTTATTTATTTTTAATTGGCTGCCAATCCGACATCGCCGGCCGCGCCACAATTTGGGGATTGTTTTTTTGCGCTTCGTTTTTAAAAAAAACATAATAAAAAAAACAAGCCAGCGAAAACGAAACGCCCACGACCAGCCAATAAGCATGGTTGCCGGATTGTGTTGGAACGCCGATATCCGCAATCTTTGTTTTGTTTTCAGATATATGGCTTAAATCAATGGTTGAATTTTGATTTTCCATTTTTTTAAAAGTCATTTTCAAATGCGCCGGTTACCCATTCAAATTCGTCTTGCCAATCTCGGTTTGCGCACTTAAAGCCGGGAGATTTGGAGTTGGGATTGCCGCCGGTTTCCATATCGCGAATCCCAAGCACGAAAAAATTGCCGCGATTGGCTTCGCAACCCTCGCTTCCCGCCGGAAATACATAATAGGAATAACCGTAGTTATAATCATCCGCAGTTGCCCCATTGGGAAATCCCGCGGGATCAAATGGAACCGAACCGATTATTTTGCTGGTCTGGAGTGCGCCAATGAATAAATTGCTCGGGTTGGCGGCACATGGGCCAACATCCCAATCGGCCTGGCAATCATCGGCGGTTATCGGCGGAAAAGCGCCATATTTGTCATAGTAAAGGGTAATGCCTTTGATTATTTGGTTCATATCGCTTAGCCGCCGACTGTCGCGGGCTTGTGCGCGCGTGCCTTGCGTACTAACGAGAATAAGGCCGGAAAGCAAGCCGATGATGGAAATCACCACAAGCAATTCAATCAGGGTAAAACCTTTTTGATAATTAATCAATTTTATGTCCGCGGATGACATATATAATTCCAATTCGTGGTGGAACGATTGAGTGTTTCCTTTAACCATGATTAGCGTGGTGGGCAATACAGGATTTGAACCTGTGGCCTTTCCGATGTGAACGGAACGCTCTGCCACTGAGCTAATTGCCCTTTTCACATATTCAAAGTAACAAATTTTAGTCAAAAATTCAAGCGCGGGTATCAACAAAAAAATCGCATCAATAAATTAAAGCGATTTTTTAAAAAACATATTATTTTTGCAATACCATAAGAATTCCCGTGAAGCCGTCAATTTTGCCGTCAATGCCGGAGTAATATTGATAGTCCCTTGGCTCGCTGGAAAGTGCGGGCAATTGCGCCGTTTTGGTTTCGCCGGGAGTAATAACGCCACTGTCAAAATTCAGATCGTCAATTTTTAACGAATGGTTTTTTTGACCGATATTTTTGATCGTTAGCGCAATAATTTCGCCGGTTTGGGCGGAAAAGCCGATATTTTCAAAGCCGGTGTCGTTAATTGTTATTTCCGCGGTTTCGGCGATCAATGGTTGCGATGCCGGTATGTTTGCGGCTGTGGCGGTAGCGCTCTTATTTGCCATTGGCGCGGGATTTTCCAAATCACCGGCATATTTATTGTTGCCAATTTGGACTAACCAGATTAATATCGCGACAATCAATAGCGAGTTTGCAGCCAAACCGATTGTTAAAATTTTTTGAGTGTTCATATTTATAATTTTATTATAACTATTGCTCCACGCAATACAGCGCACGCGTTTCATTTAAACAATCTATACATGCATTAAGGTGGTATTTTTCTATTGTATATGCCCATTTAATGTTTGTTGAATAATTGGCCTGCCCATAGCAACTTTCTGCATCTATGTTGTTGGCAACTGGCATTGTGCCGCCACCGTGCGAACATGAGCACATTTCATCGCCCGCGGTGTTTTCAAAACTAACATATGTCCCGTTGCCGGTTGGTTTAAAATTAGTCCAAACCGTCGCCAAACTGGCGGTGCCGGTTTCGTCATATATTCGCTTTGCGATTCCGTCAGCGGCAAAGATAGTTGAGGCGCTATTGGCCACCATTTCAAAACTGCAATTGTCGTTAGCGGCGTTTTTTCTTGGGCTCCAAAATGTTACTCCGGAAGGAAGAGCATCTATCGGATCATATTCTTTTAAATTCCAACCGCTGGCATACCAATTAAAATGAACCAGCCCTCGATATTTTTGTCCATTTTTGGCCAAGCCGACTTTATCGGCCGCGGCCTGGCAATATTTATTAAATACAAGATTGTCCATAACATATCCTCCTGCCCCTACGTTTGTAAAATCGGAACCTTTGTATGTTGCACTGGTCACAAAAATTAATTTTTTAGTTGGGTCGGTGGATTCTTTTACGGTACAGGGATAATAGGTGGTGCATTTTTTGCTGGTGCAAGCGCCCGAACAACAATCCGCGTTGACGGTGCAAGTTTGTGCCGACCCCTTGCAAACACATTGATGATCGGTGCATATGCCGATGTCGCAAGTGCCGCAATCCAGCGCCCCGCAATTATTTGTCGCCGCCCCGCATTGATAACCAAGCGTGTCGCATGTGGTGGTTGGCTTGCAAGCGGCGCCGCCGGCGCCGCAAGCGAATGTTCCGGTTGTGGCGTTGTAGCCGGTTATCGCTTCGCCGTTTGCGCAAGTTTTTGCTTGCGGCCAAAGAGAAACGCAAGCGGCGCCGATGCAAAATTGGTTGGCGGTGATTTTTCCGCCCGACTTCAAATCGCCGGTTTTTGTTTGCGCAATCTCACCGGTGTTTATCGGTGCGGCAATATTGGAATTGGGTGGATTGCCGCCGGGTTCAGTCCATGCCATCACCGCATAACTCACAATTATTGAAACTGCCAACACGCTCAAAACTAACGCAATATTTTTGAAAATGTTTTTCATTTTATTTTTTAAAAATTATCCACACTTTTATTTTTATTATATGTATTCATAAATATTATTGCAAATTGCAAATTTTTGCAAAAACAAAAACACCCGCAAAGGTGTTTTTGTCGGAATTGTTTTTTTTAATTAGATTTTCTTTTTGAACAATCCAGCGACATTTTCTCGTGTCACCCAGAGCAAACATCCCATTGCCGCCAGCAAGGCGATTCCCAACCCGGCCATAACATCAGAGTCAAAACCGGTGGAAATCGTGGTCGCTCCCAGAATTGCCTGGCGATAAACCATGACCGTGGCGTTGGAGCTGGCCGAGGAACCGTCCACCGTTACCGTGGCCACATTGTTGAGATTGGTTTGGCCGTAGGTAAAGCTGGCTTGATCGGCAACCGTGGCCGTGTAGGTAACAATCTTGGTTTGTCCGGACGTAATCGTTCCCAGATTGATTCCGGATTGAATATTGTCGGTTTCGGGATAGCCGTCAATTTCCAAGTCGCGGATATTGACAATGCCGGCCGGAACGACATCGCTCAACATTACGTTGTTTGAAGTCCCGGAAATGCCCGTAACAATAATTTTGTAAGAAACAATCTCCGCCGGGTTGGCCAAAACCGAGCCCTGGTAATTTGTATTGCGGGAAACATTTTTTACCATTTTGGTAATGCTTGAGTTGCCGTATTGCCGAGTCGTGCCGCATTCGTTGGCGCGGACAATGTCGGTGTCGGAAGCCGTGCGGTTGTGGCTGGTAACTTTTACCTTGGCGGTATAGGAACCGACATTGGCATAGTCGCACAATCCAACCGCGGTGTAATCGGTGTCCTCGGTGGTGACAGTTTTGTCCCAGTCGCCGTCGTTTTCACAATCAAAATAATAAGTGTAATCGTAGTCGTTATTGCCGTAATTGGATAATGTGGCCACCAAATCAACATTATTGAATGGCGCGCAATCGGACTTGGGCCGCGCCACCAAAGCAATTTTAAAATTGGAGGTTTTTTCGTAGCCCACGGTGATTTTCACGCTGTCCGAGTCCGAACCACATTCGTTTTTGGCGGTCAGGGTGCAAGTATGGGTTTTATCGTAATTATAATCGTTTTCCGGCGCGTGATAGGTTGGTTGCAACGTATGGTAATTAGATAATGTTCCGTCGGTACATTTCCATGTAATACTATCATAATCCCCGTCCACCGAACCGTTCAGTTTGACCGAATCGTTTTCGTCAATATCCTTGTCCGATCCGGCATTGGCATGGAGGTCATCCACGGCGCCACCGGTTACATTGACAAAGTCAACCGCTGTGCCGCCGTTGCCGGTGCAGGTGATGGTGAATTTTTTGGTGCCGGTGAAATTGCCCACCGCTTCCGTTCCCGAAAGCGATTTGTTTCCCGACCAGCCGTCGCTGGCCGAACAAGAGTCGGCGTTTTCACTGACCCAGATCAAAGTTGCGTTTTGATTGCAGCCGGCCGCGCCGCTGGAAGTGATTTCCACGATGGGAATTTGTGCGCAATTGCATTTGCACCAGCCATTGCCGCATTGCATGCGTCCGTTTTTAGCGGCGCATTGCTGCTGTTCAGTGTTTGACGGACTGCCCGAAAGCGTAGCGGTACAAATATCAACGCACGTACCGTTGCCGCAGGTTTCGTTGATATTGCAGTTGGTTATCGTTCCCCATTCGGTGCAAGAATCATTGTCGTAATCACCGCACTGCCGCCAGCCATTGCCCGAACATTCGGGCTGGCCAGAGACACATTCATCGGTGCATTTTGTGCAAACTTTGCCGGTGCCCATTTTCCCATAAATTATGCCGGGAGTCCCTGTCGCATCGCTAGTGTAGACATGGCACTTTCCCTCAAACGCATCTATCTGGTTTAAACAAGTATCGGTATTAATGGTAAAAGTTACGGTTTTACCAGTTCCAACGGTTTTTGTTTCCGAATCAAAGAGAGTTTGTGTTTTAAGCCATCCCACGCCCGGTCTTTCAATATATACCCGGTATGAACAGAAACTCACTTGTTTCGCCGCACAAGCGATTCCATTCGTAATTTTTATGCTCGCGGGGCGGCCATTGCCCCCATTTGAAATAATTGCTCCAGTCAAACAATCGTTAACTGCATATGCTGTGTTTACGAATGCGAAAAAAACAAAAAAGGAGAAAAAAAACCCAACCAAAATTAAAAATGTTTTGTTCATATTTTTTTTGTTTACGATTAAAGACATTGTATTAAAAATTTGCATAAAATAAATAGGAGTTAAATTGTTCTTACATTATATCAAGTTATTATAAATTTGTCAATACTGACAGGGTAACCCCTCATAAAAAAGAATGATTCGGCAATTTATAGTTTTAAGTGTTTTAGGGATACCTTAAAATACCGGCCTTTATTCCGGGTATTTATAAATTGCGACAATTAGTCGCTGATAACAATGGTGGCTTCCACTGCCAGCCGCTTCAAATCTTTCCCTGGCGGCCAACAGGTCACCAGCATCAGGGAATTGCCCATGACCGTAGGTGCGGGCACGCCTTCTTGAGGTGTCACGATTTGGGTGGCGGCAACTTTATAATAGCGGGTTTCGTAGTTATAAGTAACCACCACCATATCGCCGATTGCCAGCTGTTCCAGCTTGCTGAAAACCCAGTCATATTTGATTTTGGGCCAGCCCGCGGGCGCGCTGTGTCCCAGGATGACGGTTTGGCCGATTTTGCCGAATCCCACCGATCCGGGATATAAAACCACTCCCGAATCCAGCAAGGCGTGAATGGCATTATTGTCCGTGGTCTGCGCGGTAATAATTGGCGCGGTGATGTTGATTTTGGGAATCGTGATCAGATCATGACGCGGTTTTTTTTCCGCCTGAACGTCGGAGGTTGTCGTTGCCGCTTTGATTTCCAGCTTATTGTCAATTTTGGGCGTTCCGGAAATTATTGCCGGGGTCTTGGTTGTGACCACATAGGACTTGGGAAATAGCTGGGGAAAAATGTCCGACAATTGCTGGCGCCAGACATTGCCATTGACCATCCACGAAATATTGTTCCAAAACAACGCAATAATCGCGTAAAAAATCAATAGCGCGGCCAACGGCAAAAACGGCTTCAAGCCGCGGAATCTTTGTTTTGAAATTTTTTTGGAAGCCATGGGAAAATTACAAATATCGCGGAATGAGCGCCGCCACCAGGCCTTGGTCTAAAAGCGCGAAAATCAGCATTATTGCAATAAAACCAATTGCTTTCGCCAAAAGATCGGCGTGTTCAAAATCGGCTTTAAACGCAAAATTCAGTAAAAATAGCAAAACCACGATTGCCAGCGATCCATACACCAGAACTTGGATAATATCAAAAAAATTCTGTGAAAAAAACAAAGATAACCGGAATGGCAGTGAATTTTCATTAACCGCGGCAATTGACGCGCCCAACACATTCTTTGCCGTAACGGCATTATTTTGGATTGCCAAATTTTGGCCGGAGGTCGGATCATACGCAGTGGCAATGGTTGTGGTCGCGGCTTTTAAGTCGGCTTTGCCGGCATATTTTGTGCCAAACAATTGCACCACGATGTTGGCCGGATTGCCTTGAAAATTCGCCCTCAAAACCGCGATGCCGATTTCTTTATATTTATTGTTCACAATATTGGCATTATGCGTGGGCGATGCGATCCACGCTTTTTCCACTTCGCCGGAATCAATAAAGCCAATGGCCAAATTCTCGCCGGCATATTTGTAGTCGTAACCCGCCTGGCCAAACCAATGCCAGGGGCTGATGCCGGCCGGGCTGAAGTGGTTGAAATAGCCGTTTTGCGCCATATCCAGTGCCTTCAAATAGGCGGCTTGGTTAAGCGATGCGTTTTCGGTCAATGCCGGCAAATTGTTTTTCGCCCGCTCCGCATTGGTTAATTCAACAAGAGATGTCTTGGTGATGTCGGCGTAAAAATTATTGCCGGAAAATGCATAAAGGAAAAATCCATATCCGAATTTTAATATCGCGATTGCCAGCAAAAAGTGCAACAAAAAATTACCGCTGAAAATTGTCGCGCGATATTTATTTTCTTCGCACGGAAGAAGAAATAGTTGAAGTCTTTTTTTAAACGATTCAATGTCGCAATTGAATTTTAAAAAATTAATTGTTAATCGCATCCGCGTTTGTAAATTTATTATCCATTAGCTACAGATCCATTATAACAAAGACAGTGTTAAAAACAACCAAAAACGCGGTCTGCCGCCGCGTTTTTGTGGATTCCCGCACAGGCATGCGGTGTTGACTTTGCTTAGAATGTGAAAATCTTTTTCAAAAAATCGCCCACCGATTGCCAAAAACCTTTGTTTTCGTTCGCCGTTGACGATGTTTGCGACGAAACCGATTGGCTTGCCGCTGAAGTTTGCGCCGCGGATTCCGAATCGGAAGAATTGATTGAACAAGTCCCTCCCAATTCGCACTGATCGGACGCGGTTTGCGTCATTGCATTCAATTCAATATTTTTTTGCGCTTGCAATTCCTGATTCAATTCGCCGATCTGAACCTTTATTTTCGCAATTTGCGCTTCAATTTCCTGTTTTTTTTGCTCGGAAATGGAAGTTGCCGCGGGTTGACTTGAAATGGCAATTGGTGCAGTTTTCGTCGCCGTTCCCATTTGCAAGGACAATTGCGCGGTTTTGCGGTTGATTTCCCGCAATGTTGCAAAAATACCCACTTCAATTTTCAACCGCGCCGTTTCGTTGGCGATGCGAGCTATTTCCGACTGAATATAGTTGAGTTTTTCCGCCGTTAATTGAACTTGGTTTGCCGCGGTGCCGGATTGTCCGACTTGATTTTGCGGCATCTGCGCGGACAAATCGCTGATTTTTTGCCGGATTTGATCAATTTGCGCGGATAAATTTTGTGTGTCCGAGGCGCGGCTTGGCATTCCATCGGCCAGTGTGTTCCCTCCCAAAAGCAAACCGGCGCCGGAAATTGCCATTAACAATAATATCTTGATTTTATTTTGCATAATCTTTATTGGCATTGCGCTTGGCATTTATTTCGGCTGTTGCAAAACAGCCATTTGTCGACCTTGCCGCGATTTACGGATTTTATGGGTTTGTTACCAACTGAAGACAATTCGGCAACAGACCCCCTATGTCCCAATTGCGCGGTTAATAGATGATAGCAAATTTTACCCTTGAAATGCAACACCTCGTTCCGCTACCGACATTGCCCGTTTTTGCAGCGCGTCTTGTTTATTCCGCGTCCCGATTGGTACCATCCCAAAAGGGCGGTTGCAATTTCGGCATTGGGACGAAAAAAGCTGTTTTGATACCCGGTTAGGGAGGAAAAATTAACCGGGCACCAAAACAGCTTTCTTTTTGCCTGCGTCCCACGGACAAAATACATTATTTATAGTTTTATTTTATTTTGCCGACTTTGTCAAATCAAAAAACCGCCCGTAAAACCGAGCGGCTAATTTTGTTATGATGCATTATTTCAACGAAAACGAAGTCCGCACCACGCCGGTTACTTTCTTTTCCAGCGACGCGGTGTCATAGGTTCCATAATCGGAAACCTCAACGGAATTTTTGGCCGTAACCTGGAACACGCCCTGGCTGGCGGTTTGCAGCGAATCAATTTTTTTCCCGGTGCTTTCCGCGATTTTTTCGGCGCGATTTTTGGCATCCTTGGTGGCTTGTGTGAGCAAGTCCAGCCGCAAATCGGCCAATTTTGAATAATAATACTCCAAGCTTTGCGTGGTGAATATCAATCCCCGCCCCGCAAAATAATCGGAAGCATTTTGAGTGAGTTTGGCAATTTCCGCCACCCGGCCGGATTCCACCGCAATGACCTGTTGCAAGTTATAGCCCGCGGTGGGGCTGCTGCCGCAGGATTGATTGCCAAACTTGTCATAGGAAATTCCGTTCTGGCTTTGGCAAAACGGGGTGATGGTTACCGGATTAATGGTGATTTCCGAATCTTGGACGCCGGCGCTTTTGAAATATGCCTGTACGGTTTCAATGTCGCTTTTGATTTGCGCGCTGCCTTGTTTTAATTGGGTAGCGTCCACGCTTCGCGAAATGGAACTTTGCCATTTGACCGTGTCGGAAACTACGGACTTTTCCGCCGAACCGGTTACCGACAAAACATTTGACAGCTGTTTGGCCCGATAAAACGAATCCGCGCCCACCGCGGTGGCCGCAATAATACTGACCCCGATTATTATGGCCGACAATATCTGCTGGTTTTTTATTTCCATATGTTTTTTAATTAGTTTGCTAACTTAAAAATTACATAGTCGGTTTAAAATAAGCGCAAAGCAATGCTCTAACCATTGCTAATGCAATGGTTAGAGCATTGCAAGAAAATTTACAAGCATTTGGTTGTAATGTTTTCATTATAGCACAAAACCGCGTCCCTTTTGCAAGAGCGCGGTTTTGTGAAAAGATTACATCAATTTTTTTTGGCGGTCTTCAAGGCGGTCTTTGAGATCTTCAAGGGAATGCAGGGAAATTTCTTCCACGGAATGTTTTTGGTCGTAATAGGCAAACGGATCGTCCAGGTCGCGAATCAGCAAAAGCATATAGATGAAAACAAACGCCACAAAGATGGCGAGAAACAAGCTTTCGTAAAACGGATCAATTTTCAGAAACGCCAAACCGAAAATTATCGTATAGGTCATAATTTCGGCAATGGCATAGGCCGCTTCCGAAAACCGCACTTCGCGGATCTCGTGCATGCGCATCACCGCCCGGCGAATTTCGGATTGTTCGTGCTTCAAGCGGCTCATAAATGAGGTCTGGCTTTTATCTTCCAGCGCCAAGAACACATTGGTGAAACTGTTGATTTTTTGCAGGACATCCCGGGTTTTGGTTTTGTGGTATAACCAGTCAAGTACAGTTTGGGTGAAATTTAAGCAATATACAAAACCATCGCGCGCCGCGACGCTGCCCGAGCGTTTATAAACATAGACGCATTCGTCGGAAATCGCTTCAATGTTGGCCGCCAGTTCGCCCGGCAGTTTTTCGCCGGCTTTAAAATCTGCCAGCACGCCGGAAACATTGAACCCGATCAAGAAAATATTTGCCGAAATCAGCGCGGTGAAAATCGCGTTTAAATTCAAAAATTCCAAATTGTAATAATGGACCGCGGTCTTGATAACCGCCACGCCGATCAGCATCGGCACCACCCGCGCCGCCAGCTTCCATTTCGGCTGCAACAATTGAATCATTTGTTTGAAATACAAAAACACGGTCAATCGTGTTAAAATTAATACATTTATTATATACTACAACAACAGTTTTGTCAAAATTTCATTTAGATTTTGTCAAGTATTTGGCGATGTTTGCCAAATGTTCATCGTAATTTTTGGAAAAAATCGTGGCGCCATCCGGTGCGCTTAGGTAATACCAATAGGGCGAATCCAGCGGCTCAATTGCGGCTTCAATGCTTTCAAGGCCGGGATTGCAAATCGGGCCTGCGGGCAGGCCGGCGTATTTGTAGGTGTTATAGGGGGAATCAATTTCTTTATTGATTGATTTTCCATTTCCGGCGGCAAAATACAGCAAGGTGCTGTCCACTTGCAGCGGCATTTTCGCTTCGCGTCGTTTATATAGAATTCCGGCAACCACTTTTTTGTCTTCCAAGGTCTTCACTTCTTTCTCCAGCATTGAGGCCATAGTCAAGACATTATAAATTGATTTGTTTTGCTTGGTGATTGCGGCGCGGATATCCGGGGTGATTTTTTTGCCAAAATTATCCAGCATCAATCGCGCCAAATCATTTGCGCCGGGATTTTCCGGAATTTCATAGGTGTCGGGAAACAAATAGCCCTCCAAGGTTGAACTTGCGGCCGCGTCGGCCAAAAAATCATATTCGCTCTTGAAATTTCCGGTTTTGGCGATTGCTAAAAAATCATCGGATTTCGCGAAATCCGCTTTTTCCAGGACGGCGGCGATATCTTTAATGTCCCATCCGGGCAACACCGTGAAGGTCTTGGCCACGGTGTCGGCATGAACCAACTTGTAAATAATTTCGGTTTGGTCAATATCTTTCAAATCATAAACCCCGGCCTTCAGGTTTTTGAAATTGCCGGATTTAACCAATTCCAACACAAAAAAGATCTTGCTTGAAATATACCCCTCGGCTTTCAAATCGCCGGCGATTTGCAGCGCGTTTTCCCCGCGCAAGATCGTCATCGTGTCTTTTTGCTGTTGTTTGGAGGTGTTGAATTCAAACACCAGCGCAAAACCCGCCAAAACAACCAAAGCGACAATCAGCGGAACAAATATTTTTTTAATCATAGGATTGATTTCGCTTTTTCAACATAAACGCAATACTCGCAGCCGTCGCCGGATGCGGGCGAAGCCGCGGATTCAAGACAATCTTTCATTTTTAAAAGTGTCGGTTCAACCCAGGCGTCATTGCCGTTGTGCGCGATCACGGTTACGGCAAATTCCAGTTTGGCGTCAAACGCCGCGCGATCTTTGGTGGCGTTGGCAAAGACAAAATAGGCAGTGTCGCTTACTTTGAAGTCGCGGGCGCGAAACAGCCACTGGTAAAATTCGGCTTGGATTTTGTACCATTGCTTCCATTGATCGTCCAAAGTTATTTCTTTTTGCGTGCTGGTGGCTTTGTAATCAACGATGTGATATTCCCCTTTCGGATTTATCCACAAATCATCAATCGCGCCAAACATTTCAAAATTGGTCGGTTTATGGATCACGCGCATACCTTTGAAATTTTCCCGCCAGATTTCCAATTCCTCGTGTTGTGCGGGAATGGCATCAATTCCATAGGCCGCCATCAGCGGATGGGACACGCCTTGGGCACGGCGAATATCAAATTCCTTTTTCAATAAATGATCCACGGCGTTATTCAGCGAAAATCCCGGCCCGGACGGAATTTTGATCCCCAGCCGCTGTTCCAAATAAAAACACCGCGGACACTTCAAAAACATATCCACCTTTGACCGGCTCAAAGCAAACGGCGCAGGCGACTCCGGATCATACAACGCCTTTTTATAAAACCCCATAAATTTTAAATTATTCAATTAGCTGATAATAGATTATAACTTTTAAATAATAAAATAAAAAGCGTGCGTTTGTAAAAAAAGAAAGAGTCAATAATCCGGCTTTGGTTTTGTCCAAACCGAAACATCAACTCCTTTTATTACTTCTTTTTTGCTTGGTTTATATGGTTTACCCAAATAGACCAAACAATCATCGGGCAAACTTTGATACCAGTTGCCTTGTGTTAAAATTGATTTTATGGCGTTAGTTCTAAATTTCCACCCTTCGTTTTTCAGCAGTTGGTCTTCGCTTACAGGCACTCGCACTTTTTCTTGTGGAGCGTTTTTCCTTTGTAATCTTATCGGCTTCTTTCCCATAAAAATCAATTTAAATAATAAACCATAATTTTAAAAAAGTCAAGAGTTGGCTATTTTCAAAATCAAAATAAAAAAGATATAATGAAATAATTGTTAAATTAAAATCAAAAATGAAATTTAATTTTATCGGTAAAGCGGGATTGTTGCTGACGGCGGTTATGGCGGTGGCGGTTTTTGTGCGGGTGTATAAATTGGATGCAATTCCGCCGGGGTTGTGGCCGGATGAGGCGTTGAATGGGGTGCAGGCGATTCAGGAGCCGCTTAAATTGTTTTATCCGGAGAACCAGGGGCGGGAAGGGATGATGATGTGGCTGGATGCGCTGTCGTTTAAACTGCTGGGGGTCTCAATGTTTTCTTTTCGGTTGGTGCCGGCGGTCATCGGGGTTTTGACGGTTTTGGGCGTTTATTTGGTTGCTTGGGAAATGTTTCGCAAGAAAAATGTGGCGTTGCTATCGGCGTTTTTCACCGCCACTTCGTTTTGGCACATTAATTTTTCGCGCATCAATTTTCGGGCGATAATGTTGCCGCTGGTTTTGTGCTATTCGTTTTACTTTCTATTTTTGGGTTTTAAAAACAAAAAATGGTGGCCATTTATTTTGTCGGGAATTGTTTTTGGCGCGGGTTTTTATACTTATACATCGTTTCGCTTGGCCGTGCTGATTTTGGCCACGGTATTGTTTTTTTGGTGGTTGATCGCAAGAAAGGAAGACCGGCAAAAACAATTTTTGGTACAAGCATCATTAATGTTGGGCGCGACATTTTTTACCGCCTTGCCCATCGGCCTGTATTTTTTTATTGGCCATATGGCGGATTTTTTTGGGCGTGTGGGCGGAATTTCGGTTTTTGGCCAGGCCAATGCCTTTTTGGCATTTGGTGAAAGTTTGGGGCGGCATTTGGCGATGTTTAATATTTATGGCGATCCGAATATGCGCCACAATTATTCGGGCGACCCGCAACTGTTTTGGCCGGTCGGGTTGTTGTTTCTGGCGGGTTGGTTTGTTCTGTTTAAAAACGGATGGCGTGCACTTACACAAAAAAATTGGATGGAATTTTTGCCATGGATGACATTGCTTGTTTGGTTTTTCGTGATGTTGATGCCCGGCGCATTGACTTATGAGGGAATGCCTCATGCTTTGCGGGTGATCGGGTTAATTCCCGCGTGCTACATTCTGGCGGCAATCGGCGGCGATTTTGTTTATAAAAAATTAAAGATTGCGATTAAATCAAAGGTAATTTTGGCAAGTGTTACGATTTTGTTTTTGGTTTTTGCCGGGGCGATGCCAATATATCGCTATTTTTGCCAGTGGGCTCAAAATCCTGAAACCGCAAATGCCTTTTCCAAGGATTTGGTGGCAATGGGCAAGTTTCTTCGGGATTCGCCGGACAACTATGGAAAATACGTCATCATGTACGGCGGCGATTTGCCGGCGCAAACCGTGAAATTAATTGCCCTGGAAAACAAAAATAATGCGCGCATTAATTATCTTTGGGCGAATAATTTGGACTCAATCAATCCCGCCGGCCCGGCTCTGATTCTTTTTATGGAAAATTCTGCCAGCGATCTTGCAAATTTAATTAACAAATATCCTAACGGCCGCCTGGAAATCGAAACCGGCAGCCGGATTTGGGTTTATTACATCAATCAATAATTCAAAAAAAATTATATGTCTAATCGTTTTGCCAATATTATCGCGAGTGCAATGTTATTAATGATGGCGGGGCTGGCGTTTGCCAGTATTGCCGACGATACGCTTACTTATGACGAAGTGGCGCATATCGGCGCCGGTTATTCCTATTGGCACAATCAGGATTACCGCCTCAATCCGGAGCATCCGCCGTTGATCAAAGATTTGGCCGGATTGCCGCTGCAATTCTTGAATTTGAATTTTCCGACGGCAAAATATTGGAACAACGCCGCGCCATCGCCGTGGTGGACGCAATTTGATTTCGGCGACGCGCTTTTATATCACGATGGCGATGCCGGCAATAACCCCGATCAAATAATGTTTTTTGCCCGAATCGGACCGATTCTGGTTTTGATTTTGATGGGTACGTTTTTGTTTTTTTGGGCCAAACGGTTAATGGGCCGCGACTGGGCGTTGTTTTTGCTGGTGCTGTTTATATTTTGTCCCAACTTTATGGCGCATGGCCGCTTAGTTACTACCGATGTCGGGGCGAGTTTTGGAGCGCTCTTTGGAACCTATTTTTGGTTAAAATTTTTGAAAAAACCAAATTGGAAAAATATTATTTTGGCCGGTATGGCTTTTGGGTTGGCGATGCTGATAAAGTTTTCGCTGATCCTTTTGATCCCGTTTTTCGGAGTGATCACGGTCATTTATGCGTTGCTGAATGACAACAAACTAAAAAATTTATGGACTTATTGCCGGAAGTCGGTCGCCGCGGCGCTGATTGGCTTGGTTTTTGTGATTGGCCCGGTCTATGCCTGGCACATCGCCAAATATCCATTTGAAAAACAATTGCAAGACACCAAAGCGGTCTTAGCCACCACCAGTTTGCCAATTTGGATGCAAAACATCAACATTGCGATGGCGCAACAACCGATTTTGCGGCCGTGGGCGCAATATCTGCTGGGACTGGAAATGGCCACCAACCGCACCAGCACCGGCAATACCACTTATTTTGAAGGTACGGTCTCGGCCAAAGGCCGCCTGGATTATTTTCCAACTTTATATTTGGTGAAAATCCCGCTGGCTTTCCATATTTTAACCCTGATCGTCCTGGGCTGGCTGGCCTATTCGCTGATAAAAAACAAATTTTGGCAAAATACTTGGCCGCGGCTTAAAAGTTCTTTAATAAAACATTATGAGCTTTACGCGATGATGATTTTTGTCGCGATTTATTGGGTGGCCAGCTTGATCGGCAGTTTAAACATCGGCCTGCGCCACATTCTGCCGACATTCGCGTTTACCTATTTATTGGTTGTTTTTGGTTTGAAAAATTTTGTTGCCGGGATTGAAAATACAAGGACGAATAATCATTCGCCCCTGCGAAAATACATTAAAATTGGTATTGGTTTGTTATTGGCGTGGTTTGTGGTTTCGTCGCTGGCGATATTCCCGAGTTATCTGGCTTATTACAATGAATTAGCCGGCGGGTCGGACAAGGGCTACAAAATCGCGGTTGACTCCAATCTTGATTGGGGACAGGATCTGCGGCGGCTGAACGGATGGATTAATTATCAACATAGCTGCTCCCAAAACAGCCGCTGTTATAAATCTCCTTTAACATTTCCAATAAATTATGCCGGGCATATTGATAAAATTTATCTTGATTATTTCGGCGGCGGCGATCCGGTACATTATTTGGGTGATAAATATATTCCTTGGAATAGCGATATGGATCCGGCGACGATACCGGTTGGCAGCTATTTTGCCATCTCGGCCAACCAAATGATGGGCCAGCGCGCCAAGGCCGCCAATGGTTATGATCAGCCCACAAATAAATACAATTGGTTGGACGCTTACGAACCGCCCATCGCCAAGATTGGCTACTCTATTTTTATATACAAAATCAAGTAATTAATTGGATTGCTCGCGACAAAAAAAACGCCAGAAATTATTCGGCGTTTTTTTTAATTATTAAATTTCTAAATTACTAATTTCTAAATAAATTTTTAAATTTTAGAATTTTAATATTAATTCAGGAATTAGAAATTCAGTAATTTTATCATTTTTTAAGGTTTTTCTTTCAAGTAGACCCGCGTAAATCTCACATCCGCATATTCAAGATTGGCTTTTTTTGATTTAAACGAATCATCGGCCATCACCGCCGCCAATTTCGCCAATTGACCGTCAATATCTTTAAGCGGATTGAAATAAACATACCAGCCATCGCGAGTTAGCAAATTGATCCGTTCGGGCGTGGCGATCGCAGCTTCGGTAACCGTGATGCCGGCCAAGTTAACGCCGCTTTTTAAACGTAAAATACCTTGCATCATATCCCGCGCCACCGCCGGTTTTCCCAATTCAATTTGAATGCCGCTATCGGTTATTTTAAGCAAATCGCCGCTGTCGGCAGCCGATTCTTCAAACGCGATACCGTCGCTATCCAGCGAATAACGCTTGCCGCCGCTTTCAAATACCGCAACCGCCCGCCGCTCTTCCACCGATGCGATAATCTTGGAAGGGAATTGCCGCTCAATTTTGATGTTTTGCAATTGCGGAAATTGCGCCATTAATTCCTTTTTTGTCTGGTCAAGGTCAAACAACAGAATGCTTTTGGAATCAAACAACGCGATCTTTTTATTCACTTCATCCTGAATGGTTTTGACGCATTCCTGTTGGTTGATTTTTTGCGTGCCGGCAACAGTGATTTCTTTCACTTCCAGCGCGGGCGAAAAACAAACCAGCCAGATCCCGCCGCCGGCCAAAGACAGCAAAACAATTGACTTCCAAAAAAGCGGCTTTTTGTAAAGCGGTTTTTGCCTTTTTGCCCGATGCGGTTTTTTGTAGATGCGGCGACTCATTTTTAATTGAAAATGTAAATATTAAAAATCAAAATGACAGTTAAAAATGTAAAATGTCGGCATTCCGGTATTTTTAAATTTTACATTGTCATTTTTCATTTTGATTTTTAATTTTAAATTTATAGCCCCCGTTTAAATTTTCTCAAACTTTCAAAAATATAAGTGGGCCAGTATTTCCACGAAAGCGGTAAATCTTGGGTTTTGACATATTCATACGCCTGACCTCCAAATCCCATTTTAAACAGCGTCGGTCCGGCCCAAGGATGCTTGGGATTGACCTTGGGATCGTTAAATCCCCAAAAATCGTAAATTAGGCAACCTCGTCTTTTTGCTTCTTTGATCGCTTCCCATTGCAACAGGTATGGAATTGAATATTTGGCAAATTCCCCTTTTGACGCGGCCTGGTGGTAAAAACCGATCCCCGACCAGAATATTATCAGCGCCGCCGCCGCCGGTTGGCCTTTATATCGGCCGATAAACCATAACGCCTGTCCATCTTTTGCAAAGGTATCAAATTCCCGCTCAATATAATCCCTTTTGAAAGCGACAAATTTTTGCCGCCGCGCCACTTCCTCATTCAATTGCCCGTAAATTTCAATTTGCTCCGGATCGGCGCTTTTTTCAATCGCAATATCGGAATTTTTCTGCGCGGCTCGTATCAAGTACCGCGTGGTTTTGCGCATTCCTTTCAACAAATCATCTTCCGATGGCGTGATGTCCAATTTCCATGTCGCTTCATAAGCATTCGCATGCATCGGCGCGATCCGAAATCCCAATTTTTTAAATATCGCCAAATTTTGTTCTTTTCTTTCCAATAATGGCGCACAGCGGATAAAACTCGCGCCAACGCTCGCCGCCCAATGCGCCAACTCAAAAAATAATTCATTGAGAATTTTTTGGATTTCCTCGGGATTTGTTTCTATAAAATTCGGACCATGCTGGATCAGGATATAAGTACCGCGTCTCGCTTTTATTTTAACCCCCATCACCACCGCGCGCAACCCCGACTTATCCACCGCCCCGATCCGTTTTATCATAAACCCCTGCCCCACCTGAAACTCCCCCCAAGCCCAAGACGCCAAAAAACTCTTTTGGCCGCATTGTCTCAAAAACTCCTCCCACTCTTGCTTGTTTGCGATTTCTTTTATGGCTATTGACATTTTAAAGAATTGTATTATATTGAAGGCGATTAATATGATGAAGTTAAGAAAAATACCAGAACAGGCGCTTTGGTGTATAGTTTTCGGCCTTTTGGTTTATTTGTTTATGGCGATTGAAGGCTTCGCATACTACGAATATACCGGTGGGCAAAACTTATTTGAGAATTTAACATTTCTTGGGAGGATAGCAATCATCATAGCTATCGTTCTTGCAAGCTTCTTTTTTGAGTTTAAAAGAAGGCAATAAGAAGGGAATGTTAATTTTTTTTACATAAATCAATAATAACTTTTACTTCATTGTTATCAATGTTGATGTGCGTCGGCAGATTAATCATTTTGCCAGCATATACCTCTGCGTTGGGACAGCTGCCTTTTTTATAGCCCACGGTTTCCGGCTTCGTGTCGAACGGATCAACCGGCGTACGGTACCAGTCGCCGATCAATAAATTCTTTTGCCAGGATTTTTTTATTATTTTGGCCGCATCGCTGTGCCGGACTGCGAATCGCAAATAAACCGATTTTCTGTCGCTTAATTTTGCGGGTAAAATAAAATTACTTCCGTTCAATTCATTATAGTACAATTCCGCCAACTTGCGGCGGTGCGCATTGAATTCGTCCAATTTTTTAAATTGGTTTAAGGCTAAAATTGCCAGCGCGTTCGGCATTCGTTTCGGAAAATAATCGGGGCGCAATCCACGTTTTTCTTTCCAATGGATCGCTTTTGATAGGACATGCAACCACTGAAACATAACCAACAGATATCGGCCAAAAATCGAGTAGGTGGGCAAAATAAGCCAATTCATCAACACCGGATGCAATAATTGCTGCCGCGTCCAGGCATCGTTCGGATAGCCGATTTTTTTTTGATACGCGGCAATTTTTTTTGCCAATTTTTCGTCATTGGCAACTGCCATTCCGCCATAAACGCAGGAAATAATTTTGTCGCGCGAAAAGGAAAAAAACGCGGCCTTCCCAAAGGTGCCGACCTTTTTTCCTTTATACTCCGCACCAATGGAATGGGCGCAATCTTCAATCAGGATTAAGTTATTCTCATCGCAAACTTTTTTGATTTCATCCATATCCGCCGGCGTTCCAAAGGTGTGCTGAACCATTACCACGCGGGAATTTGGCGTAATTTTTTTCTTTAAGTCATCTACTGATAAATTGTAGTTTTGGTCGCAATCCACGAAAATCGGCTTCAGTCCCGCCCAGCGGATAGGATTGACCGCGGCATTGCAAGTAAAGGCCTGCAACAGCACCTGTGAGCCTTTCGGCAGCTCCAAAGCTTCCATTATCGCCATCAAACTCGCGCGCCCGCTATTGAACGAATACGCGTGTCTCACGCCCAGATAATTTTTAAATTCATTCTCCAAAACCAAAACCGGCGACCCATCTTTTGCAATGGTTAGAGCATTGCAGTTTTTTTGCAATACTCTAACCATTGCAAGCTGATTGCTTGTTTTTAAATTAAACAACAACGAAAAAGCCAATTTCACATCATCGGCTTGCACATTGGGCGACAAAGATATTGATATTGGCCGGAACGGATTTTTCATAGTTTCCAATCTTTAATAATAATACGCATCCGATTTTATCTCAATTCATTGACAATTAACATAATCTATTTTATAATGGACAAGTGGTTATCTATGTTCAATTTAATAAAAGAAACGGTTGGATCCGCGGCAAAAAAAGCGTGCGGAAAAGTTTGCCAAGGAGCAAAAACTGCTCGAGATAATGTCGTTCCATTAGCTCAATCAGCCAAAAAAAGGATCGAAGATGCGCCAATAAAAGAAATTGCGGATAGATTATCAAACGATCTAAAAAAACAGACCGAAACCTTGATAACGATTTTTAAAGCTCAAAAAGCTGAAATCGGCATCCTGGATTTAATTATTCTTGCGATTTACGCATTAAGAAAGGGTGCTGGTGCTGGCGGAAATCCGGCGCTGATTTTTCGGGAGCTTACCAAAATACTTTCGCCCATGGCGATCGAAATGCTAGGCAAGCTAAGTGTAGAATTACTGAAAGATAGCCGAGTCGGGCCGTGGGTTAAAAAAGTGCTCGACAATAAACGATTAATAGAGTTTGTTGAGGGACGAGCGATAAAAATAATCGCAAGGCTGGCGGGAGTGAGAAAGTGAGCAGAAAGGTTATGATTTTAATCATTGTACTTTTCTTGATTGTTTGCTATTTATATCAAGAAAATGCCGTCAAAGATGGAATTATTCATGATATGAATAAAACCATTTATGAGCAGAATGAAACCATTGAAAACTATCGCTTGCACCCTTGCGACACAACGCAAATCATTGTCGATTCCGTATCATCGGCAATTGACAACGAGTATGGATCAGGCAACGACTTAGCCGGCTTGCCCGAAAAGGCAATCAATCTGGCTAAACAAAAAATAACAAAATGGGTATTTTAATCCCAGGGCATCAATATCTGATGCCCATTTATTTTAAGCAATTTGTAATTTCTTTGGATAGGCGGCCTTCAAGCAAAACCGTATCTCCACCGGCAAGGCGGTTTTTCATTAGATCGTTGATAGTCGTGGGTTTTGATGAAAGAATAATATTTTCCGGGTTCATTCCCGCCGCGATCGCGGCGTTTTTGAGGTCGACAAAATAATCTTCGGTGGTGATGATGGCAAAATCGCAGACATGGGCGATTTTTTGGCCGATTTGGCGGTGGACTTCTTTTGAGGATTTGCCCAATTCGATCAGGCACGGCATAATGATCGCCTTTTTGCCCGGCCATAATTTCAAATAATCCAAATGGCCGATAACCCCGTCGGGGTTGGCCGAATAGGTTGAATCCAAAACATTCAAATTAGTGGAGGTTTGACTTCCACTAATTTTTTTGAGGTTGAAAGGGGTAAAATCGGTTTTATTCAAAACATCGGCTATTTCGGCCAGTTCCATTCCGGCGGCCAACGCTCCCGCGGCGGCCAGCAAAATCGGTTCAACCATAAACGCTCCCCGCGCATTGGTATCCAATTGTATTTTTTCATTCCTATGGTCAATAGTTAAAAGTAAACGGTCAATAGTCGCTTTTTCGTTTTCAGCTTTAATATCCTTGCCCGCCATAACAATATCTTTTGCCTCGATTCTCTTTTTTTGCGCTTCAAAATTTTGCGCGAGCAATGGGCTGTTCCAATTCAAAATTGCCGTGCCGTTTTCGGGCAAGACTTCCATAATTTCAAATTTGCCGTCAATGATATTTTGCTGGCTGCCGAAAACGCCCAGATGCTGCTGATTAATTCCAGTCAAAATGCCGATTTTTGGTTTAACAATTTTGACCACCTGCTTGATTCGGCCAAGATGTACCGCGCCAATCTCGCAAACAAAGATTTGATGTTCGGGTTTCAAATCATTGATAATCGTCTGCGCCACGCCGATTTCCGTGTTTTGATTGGCTTGGGTTTTCAGAACTTTAAATTTTTTGGCGAGAATATGCGCCAATAGTTCCTTGGTTGCGGTTTTGCCGTAACTGCCCGCGATTGCAATCGTGGTCAGGTTTTGCCGGTCATTGATAATTGCCGCCGCGCGCGCCAAAATTTTGTTTTTCTCCCAAATCGTGAGCGGTTGCAGCGCCAAAACCACCAATCCGACAATTGCCGGCAAAAAAATATCAATCGCCAGCAAAGCAAATGCCGCCAAAGTAAACTCCCGCAAATTCATTTCTCCCAAAAACGAACTAAAAACCGCAAATCCGGCCGCAAAAACCGCAAAATGCGCCGCGGCCAAAACCATCAATGACTTTTTTGTAACTGTCGGATGCAATAAGTTTTTGCGAACGATGCTCCACAACAACCACAACGCCTGCGTTAAAAATAACGCGAAAATTATCGCCAGCGGCAATAGAATTTTGCCGGTTTTGACAAAATAAACAATTCCCAAAACGAGCGAGGCAACCTTGGCCAAAAACAAGGGATTTAAAAACAAGCTTTTTCCTTGCGCGGTTTGAAAATGCGCCCAGAACCGGCCCCAATGATATTCTTTCAACTGCCACAAATAAAGCCAAAACAAAATCTGCCGGTGCGCCCCCAGCATCCAAAAAGCGAACAGCGACACGTACCAAAACAAATAAGGATAAGCCCAGAGTTCCATAAATTAAATAATTACTAAATTACTGAATTTCTAATTTCTAAGTAAATTTCTAATTTAAAAATTTTTAAATTCAATCATTTATTTAGAAATTAGAAATTCAGTAATTAAGAAATTTAATGACGATTTCCGCCAATTCCGCCGTATGCGTGCGATGCAATTTGTGTCCTGCGCCATGGATAGTTATGAGTTTTGAGTTGATGAGTTGATGAGAAATTTCGTGGGCGTCTTCAAGTGGTGTTTCGTTGTCTTTGTCGCCCCAGACGATCAATGTTGGAACGCCGATTTTTTTGGCTGAATCCAAAACGCTTTCGCCGACCACATTCAAAAATGTTTGCGCCATCACGCCTTGCAATTGCGAATAATCATGAGTTCCGGCAATGCGATAAACAATTTTGCGCAACACCGGATATATTCCAAATGGAATATATCGCAAAATAATTTTGCTTTTGGCCAAATATTTCGCCAATGACTGGCGCGAACCAAGGCGCGGCTTGCGAATTACCGCCGCGGCGCACAAAATCAATTTATCAACTTTGTCCGGATAAACCGCGCAAAATTTAACCGCCACCTGCCCGCCGAACGAATGCCCCATTAAAACAAATTTCTCCAAATTCAAGGCCTTGCTAAAATTTTTCACCCAATCAACATAATTGTCAACGCTCCACGCAATATCGGGAGTTTGGCTTTTCCCAAACCCGGGCATATCCGGTACAATCACCCGATAACCGCTTTCCGCCAAAACATCGGCAACACCCACCCACGCCTCCGACCCCACACCCCACCCGTGCAACACCAATATTGACAATCCCTTTCCGATTGTATTGTAGTTTGCTTTCAATCCCTCAATTGTGATTGTTTGTTCCTGCATCTTGACAAATTACAGAATATATAATAAAATAGTTTTATGTTCGCATTTGCAATATATGGGGTCTTTATGTCCGTTGTTATCATGTTAACCGGCATCTTGACAAGCAATGCTACGGAAGGTATAGGATTTGGGTCAATAGTGCTTCTGATAGGGATCGGCCTTCAAGAATTTTTTAAAAGAAAATAGATCCTCATTTTTTTTATTACATTATGCTTGATTTGTAAATTTCTGGAGCATAAGGTTGCAAGCGTACTATCTCGATTTTGAGATATTCTTTTTTTAATATATCACTCAAATTTTCAGTAAATGAAGTTTGATCGTAACCCAGGGCGATGATGTCGGGGCGGATTTTTTTGATGATTTCGTAGGGGTTGCCGATGTTGCCCAGCATCGCTTCATTTACCAATTTACATTGCTTCACCGCTTTCAGGCGCAACAATTCGCTGCGCTTTGGAAAATGTTTTTTCACCTCGTTGACGGTCGCGTCCCGCGCCACCACGGCGATCAATTGATCGCCGTGTTTTTTTGCTTGTTCAAAAAAATTGATATGGCCGGGATGGAGACCGTCAAATGTACCGAAGACGAGAACCTTTGTCATATCAAATGTATTTGTATCGTAGGGGCGGGCCTCGTGTCCGCCCGCATTAAAATTTAAAACCAAATTCATCCAAAACACAAATTCGGGAAGGGCGGACACGAGGCCCGCCCCTACGAATTAAATTCCTATTTCTTTTCTATTTTCGTCATTCCGCCCATATATGACTGCAAGCATTTTGGAATGGCTACGCTGCCGTCGGCTTGTTGGTAGTTTTCCAAAACCGCGATCAGAATGCGCGGGCTGGCCACCACCGTGTTGTTGAGCATATGCGGGTATTTAATATTCCCCTCTTTGTCGCGGTAGCGCGTGCTTAACCGCCGGGATTGCCAATCGGTCAAGTTGGAATCGGAGTGGGTTTCGCCATAGGCATTGCGGCTGGGCATCCAGGTTTCAATATCATACATTTTATATTTGCCCATGCCCATATCGCCGGTGCAGATGCTCAAAACCCGATGCGGCAACTCCAAATCCTTCAAAATTTCCTGGGAAATTTCGCGCATGGCTTCCAACCATTTTGATGATTCTTCAATGTTATTTTTGCAAATTACCACTTGCTCCACTTTCATAAATTCGTGCACGCGATACAAACCCTTGGCATCCTTGCCGTAACTGCCGATCTCGGACCGATAGCACTGGGAAATGCCGCACATTTTGATGGGCAAATCCTTTTCGTTCAAAATCTGGCCGGCGTGATAGGCCAATAATGCCGGCTCGGCCGTGCCGCCAAGGTATAACCCTTCCTTAACCGCCTCACCGCTTTCAATTTTTCCGGGATTTGCAATTTGATACACTTCATCCTTGCCCGCGGGAAAATGGCCGGAGCCGACCAGCGCGAATTCGCGCAAAATTGTGGGCGGCACAAACATCGTGAAACCCTTTTCGCGCAACAAATTGAGCGCGTGCCAAAAAATCGCGAAGTGCAGAAAAACCGCTTCATTTTTGAGGTAATAACCGCGAAAACCGCTGGTTTTCACGCCAGCTTCGGTGTCAATCAAGTCCAAATCCTTACCGATCTGGATATGATCTTTAATAGGAAAGTCAAACTTCTTGGGTTCGCCCCAGGTTCGCGCCACCACGTTCCCGCTTTCATCGCTCCCCACCGGCGAATCGTCGGAGGGAATATTTGGAACAGTTAACATTAATTGCTCAAACTCGGTCTCCAACTCTTTGGATTTTTTATCCAGATTGCCCACGTTTTCATCCAGCGCTTTCATGGCATTGATAATGCCGTCGCGCTCCACCGAATCCTTTGCCTGCGGAATGGCTTTTGACGCCTTGTTTTTTTCTGCGGCAATCGCTTCCAATTCTTGCTTCACCTTGATTCGTTTTTCATCAACCTCCAAAAGCCGGTCAATATCGCATTTGACATTTTTCTTTTGGCACGCGTTTTTGACGATGCCGGGATTATTTCTGATAAATTTAATGTCTAACATAAAATTTTATTATTTGCATTTTGTATCGTAGGGGCGAAACCATGTTTTCGCCCGTATTTGCATTCATATTTTTGCATTTATTCAAATCGCGATCCAATTCGGGCGATTACATGGAATCGCCCCTACGATTCAATTCCTCCCGCGAGTTTAAATCTACTGACTTTGGTTCGGTTCGCGGTTTCATTATCGGAAATAGGATGATTTCCCGCAGGGCGTTGGAATCGGTGAGCAAGGCCACCAGGCGATCAATCCCCATCCCCAAGCCCGCGGCGGGCGGCATGCCGTGTTCCAAGGCCTCAATGAAGTCCGTGTCGGTACGCTGGGCTTCTTCAAAACCGGATTTAAACATTTCTTCTTGTTCCTTGAAGCGCAGATTTTGCTCAATCGGGTCGTTTTGTTCGGAAAACGCATTGACCACCTCAAATCCGTTGACAATCAGCTGGAAATTGGCCAAAATTTCCGAATCTTGTTTCAGCTGTTTGGCCAGCGGCTTGCATTCTTTGGGATAATGAATCAAAAAGGTCGGTTGGATGATTTGCGGCCGGCAAAATTTCTTGTAGATTTCATCGGCAATCTCGGCCTTGCCCGCGGCTTTGTCAAATTCCACGCCGATTTCCTTGGCTTTCGCGGCCAGTCCGTCGCGGTTCAATTCCCAATAATCAACCTTGGCGTATTTTTTTAACAATTCATTGAATTCCAGCCGCGGCCAGGGAGTGGCAAAATCAATTTCCGTTCCTTGATAGGTAATTTTATTTTTTCCGATAACTTTTTCCAAAATCACCGAAAACATTTCCTCGGTCAGCTTCATTAGGTCTTTATAACAAGCATATGACCAGTAGAATTCCAGCATCGTGAAATCCGGATTGTGCTGTTTATCCACGCCTTCATTGCGAAAGCACTTGGCAAACTCATAAACTTTTTCAAACCCGCCCACAAGCAGGCGCTTCAAAAACAATTCCGGAGAAATCCGCAAAAACACGTCCATCTCATAGGCGTTGAAATGAGTTTTAAACGGCTTAGCCGAAGCGCCGCCGTAAATCGTCTGCAAAGTCGGGGTTTCGACTTCCATAAACCCGCGCTCGTCCAAAAAGTTCCGAATCGCGGTAATTATTTTGGTTCGAATAACGAATTTTTGCTTTACCTCGTCATTGAAAATCAAATCCAAGTAGCGCTTGCGATAGCGTTCTTCGGTATCCTGCAAGCCGTGCCATTTTTCCGGCAGAGGCAGCAGCGACTTGGAAAGCATTTTGTAATCGCGCACGTCAATCGTTTTTTCGCCGCGTTTGGTCACAAACAAAATCCCCCGCACTTCCACAAAATCGCCAATATCGAAATTATCGCAAAAAAATTGATAAGACTTTTCGCCCAGCCCGTCTTTCTTGAAAAACGCCTGAATCTTGCCGGATCCATCTTCCACATCAACAAAAGTCAGCCCGCCATGCCCGCGCATTGATTTCATCCGCCCGGCCAGCACCACTTCTTTTTCCCCGGCCACCAGCTCATTCCAACCACAAAACACCTCGCCAATCATATTCGTGCGATCGGTGGCAATCGGATAAGCCCAAATCCCGGCCTTCTGAATATTTTCCAATTTCTTCACCCGCGCCGCTCTAAGTTCCTCAATATTAGCCATATTAAAAGTGTAAAGTTAAAAGCGAAAAGTTTAAAGCAACTTGTATTTTGATTCTGTATTTGAGGTCAGTCCTCGGCTGCCTGTCCCGAGTATGCCGAGGGATACTCGCAGAGGTCTGACCTCTCCCAACTGCATTTTGTTTGTATCCCGAATCCATAATCATACTACAAATTTTCAAAATGAAAAGTGTTTTTTAAATAGGGACGAATAATCGTTTGCCTGCATTTAAACGCGAAAGGACGAATAATCATTCGCCCTTTCGGAATACAAAATACAAGTTTACGGTTTCTTTGCCGCGTCAATCATTTTTTGGCAGTCGTTGACTTGCAATTCCAGCGTTGCCACTCTTTGTTCAATAATAATATATTCGCCTTTATCAACCTTGGCTTCAAGCTTCTTTTTGATTTTCGTTGCTTCCGAATCAATTTCGTGCATAAAATCAATGATCGTTTTGAAACCGCTTTTCATTTCTTGCTCAACGGAATAAACTCTCATTTCCAATGTGTCAAATCTGTTCTCCAATTTATCCATTCGGCCGCTTAGATTATCAATGCCTCGTTTTAAATCCAAATGACCTTCGGCCACAAGCTTGATATTGTCGTTGATATTTTCCAACAAAACCCCGACTTCGTTCATACTGAGCATTTTTTCAATTTTCGGATCAAGTTTTTTGAATTTTGTTTTTGTAAATTTTTGCGCCATTTTTTTAAATTTAAATTTAAAAATTACGATTTCTTCGCCGCATCAATCTTTTTTTCGCAATCGTTAACCTGAAATTCTAGTGCCGCCACTTTTTGCTCAATAATAATATATTCGTTTTTATCAACCTTGGTTGCCAATTTACTTTTAATTTCCGCCGATTCCGCGTCAATCGCTTCCATAAAATCAGTGATTGTTTTAAAACTGCTTTTCATTTCTCGTTCCATAGAGTCCATACGAACTTCCATTAAATCCATTCGATGTTCCAGCGAACCAATCCTTTTTTCAACGGAAATCAATCGTTCATCCAAAGCATCAATTTTGCCGCTCAATTTTTCATCCAATTTGTCAATTTTTTGATCCAATTTTAATTGGCCGTCAATTAAGCGATTAATGTTGCCATTGATTTGAGCAATATTGCCGTCAATGCGCTCAAAGTTTTTATCAATGCGGGTAAAGTTGGCGTTTATATCTTTCAACAAACCACCAACTTCTCCAGCACTAAAAACTTTATTGATTTTTTTATCAAGTTTTTTTAATTTCGCTTTTTTTGCTTTTTGCACCATAAGATTATTGTTTGTGTTTTAATTTTACAATAACCGCTTATTCTTTGTAAATAGTGCGATTATTCCGGAATAATCGCGGGTTGAGTCGTGGTTGTGCCGGAACCAACCTCATTTGCCGGCGCGGTTTCGGAAATCCGGACGCCGTTTTCGTCTTTGGGTTCAAAATACCAGCCCAACACCTCTTTGGCCACCGGCACCACGGCGACGGTGCCTTCGTGCGCTTCTTCGGCCATTATCAGCAAAAGGATTTGCGGATCGTCAAAAGGCGCGAACGCCGCCACCCAGCTGTTCAACAAGTCCTTGCCGCCCACCTTGCGGCCCAATTGCGCCGTGCCGGTCTTGGCGCCCATGGGAATACCCAGCTGATTCAGTGTCACCGCCGAAGCCAGCGGCGCGCCTTGCCCGGTAACCGTGCGGCGCATACCTTCGCGCACTTCCGCCAAATTGGCGGCGTCAATGAAATTTTGGCGGATTATTTGAGATGATTTTCCTTCAATTGTTTTTTTATTGCCATCAACCACCGCTTTCACCATTTGCGGTCGGTATAGCGTGCCGCCATTGGCGACGGCCGCATACGCATTGGCCACTTCCAGCGGCGTAATTCCCACAAATTCCTGGCCGATGGAAAGCCAATAAGTGTTGCCATCAGTCCAATTTTGATCTTGGGTTCCGGCAAACTTTTCCTTTTTCCACGCGGCATCGGGAACAAACCCGGCAACTTCCCCGGGCAAGTCAATGCCGGTGGTTTCTTCCCAGCCAAAAAGATCAAGATATTTTTTGATTCGCGTGGGGCCAAGGCCGGTTTGGTCGCCATACCCGCCGCCGATGGTGAAAAAATAAACATTGCACGACTCGGCCAAGGCCTTGTACATATCGGTCAAACCATGGATGTGGTTATCGTTGAAATTATAAACAATTGACGGATCGTATTGGTTTGGAATTGAAATTTTCCCAAGACAATTAATTTTTTTATTCGCCGCGATAACATTTTCCTGCAACGCCGCCGACGCAATGAATGGTTTGATCGTGGAACCGGTGAGATACTTGCCGGCAATCGCCCGATTGAACAGCGGCTTGTCCGGATTTGCCAGCAATTCCGCCACCAGTGTTGAACTTCCGGATGAAAAAACATTGTTATCATAATCGGGAAACGAAACCATTGCCAGCACTCCGCCGGTTTTGGGATCAAGCGCCACCGCCGCGGCTTTGGTCAATCCCAAACCTGCCAATTGTTTTTTCATTGTGGCGTAAATTTTTTTTTGCAAATCGTAATCAAGCCATAATTGCACACTGTCGCCCGATTGCGGCGCGGCGGCGATATCTTGCGAAACGATATTCCCCTTGGCGTCGCGCTCAATCCGCATTTTGCCCGGATCCTTGCGCAAAACCGTTTCATACGATTTCTCCAGTCCGGCGCGGCCGATATAATCATTAATGGAATAAAAATCCGGCGCGGCTTTCCATTCGTCGGGATCAATTTTTCCCATATAACCCAGCAACGACGACAAACCCGCTTCCTTGCCATAATCGCGAATCGGCCGCGTGGCAATGGCACATCCCGGAAAATCAACCGCGCGCGCCTCCAGCACAATCAACGCTTGATGTCCCAAATTTTCAAATGTGGGATTTTTTGCCGCCTTAATATCATTATCCAAGCTTGCGGAATCAACCCCGATTGCGGCCGCCAAACTGTCAATAATTTTTTTTCGCGCTGCACCCGACGGCGGTATTCTGGTATTGTCGCATTGCAAATCAAAAGTTGACAGATTGTTCACCAACGGCGTAAAATCCGAACTGTAAATTATGCCGCGGTCGGATTGAAACTTATAAAAAAGATATTTGTTTTGCGCCGCGGTCTGCGCCAGCTTGGCGCCTTCCGCGATTTGCAATTCCGCCACGCGCGCGATTGCAACCAAAAAAAATCCCGCCGCCAGCAAAACCGGGAGCAATAATGATTTTTTGGAGAGAGATATTTCAAATTTCTTTTCCCCGATCTTGGCTTCTTCCTCGCCATCTTTGGCCAAATGGTCGTAGAAAATTTCGTGCGGCTCAATGTCTTCCCGCCGTTGCAGTTTAATCCGCCGGTTTTTACCAATATGATGGAATCCTAACATATTTTTTAATTCCAAATTTTACGATCGCCGCGAAAACCAATAAAAATATTATCCAGAAACCAAAAAATCTTTGCGAATACAAATCCAAGAAAAAGCCGGCGACAATCGCCGCAATCCAACTGAAATTCCGCCGCCGCCGCTCAAAAATCGTGATTGCCGCCATTGGAACCGTAACAAAATTCACCCATTCAAACCACCAACCGTTAAACGCGGTAAAATGAGGCGCAAAACTTGCTTGCAACACCGCGGCCAGCGCAAGCGCCAAAATTGTCAAAACTTTTCCTTTTATCATTTTTTATTCAGACCATCCGGCGCGGCGCATTCCATTCCCAGCGGATATTTTCCAACCGCGACAAAGACCTGCCGCGCGGCCGCCGCATCAAATGCCGGCGCGATTTGAGCCGATTGGAAAGTTTGGACATCATTTTTGCGAACTTCGCTTATCGTGCCCACCAATAATCCCTGCGGAAAAATTCCTCCCAACGCGCCGGTGAACACCGCTTGGCCGTTTTCCAAATTCTTGTCTTTGGGTATCAAATCAATCGCGGCGCAATAACCGCCGCGCCCCTTGATCAATCCGTCAATATCGGTATCGCCCACTTTCACATCAAACGAAAAGTCCTTGTTGGTCACCAGCGTCACTTCGGAAAAATTATCATAGACCTTTGTCACTTTGCCCACCAGCGCTTTTTGGCCGGTAATCACCGGCATCCCGGCGCGCACCATATCTTTGGATCCAATGTTAATGGCAATAATATCATTTGCGGTGTTCTTTCCCACAATATCGGCCAACTTCAAGTCAAAGTCCTTGTCCAACTCCAAATTAAGCCCCTGGCGCAAAGAATCATTTTCTTTTTTCAATTCACCAATCGCCTCGGTTTTAACCAAAAGATCGTCCACCTGTTGATGCAGCCGTTCATTTTCCGATGCCAAGGAATTGGCTTTCAGCAACGGATCGGCGAAATTGTGCAAATCCGCGCCAGCCGCCCAAAAAATTTTTTGCACCGGATTCAACAAGGCAAACGCCGCATTTTTTATCGCCGCATTGAATGTCGGCAAATTCAATATGAATGTTGCGGCCGCGGCGACAATTAAAACCGCCGCCAACCGCCAAATTTGTGAAAATCTCATATACTGATTATATAACAGAATGAAATAAAATTGCCACTCCCGGCGCAAAAAAATAATTTGGAACGAAAAATTTCAGCCGCAAACAATCTTATCCAAAATCAAAGCCAAAAACTGTGGATAACTCAATGATTTTCCCCTTGACAAATATTGCGAGATGATTATCATATGGAAATGTGTCGGAGTTTCATTTTTTAAAAATGAAAAAACAAATAAAAAGGTCGGGATATTTTTTTAAAATATCTTTTGTTATTTATTTTATATATTTTAAGCATCTATAATGATTGACGATACCATTAAAACCGCCATTGAACTCCAAGAGGCGGAAAACTACGACGACGACATTCTCGGCGACGACGATGAGCTGGATGATGACGACGAACCGTTGCAGGTTGGCGACGATGACGACGATCGCAGCGACCCGGGCTCCGGCGACGGCGATTTCTAATCCGCCCTAAAACCCAAAAAACCGCACCAACTTAAAGTGGCGGTTTTTTGTTTTTTCTCATTCGCTCTTGACAAATTTGCTATTTTAATCTTCCAGCAAGTTTTTGATGTCTTTTTCGGTGACCAAACTGCCGAAAATTTCGCCTTCTTCCAGGACATTGTCAAAAAGACGCTTCTTTTTTTCTTGCAGGGCGACGACTTTTTCCTCAATGGTGTTTTTGATGATGTATTTGTAGACCATCACCGGCTTGGTTTGGCCGATGCGATGGCTGCGCGCCACGGCTTGATTTTCCACCGCCGGATTCCACCACGGGTCAAGAATAATGCAATAATCCGCGGCGGTTAAATTTATGCCGATGCCGCCGGCTTTCAAGCTCATCAAAAAAACATTCTTTTTGCCGTTTTGAAATTCATCAATCACCTGCGCCCGATTGCGCGTTGAGCCGTCCAAATAGCAATAATCAATCTTTTTGGAATCAAGATTGTCTTTTACCAAAGAAAGAAACGAGGTGAATTGGCTGAAAATCAACACCTTGTGATTTTCGGACAAAACATTTTCCAGTTGTTCCATTAGCGACTCAATTTTGATTGACGATGTTTTGCCGTATCTCTTGTCAATCAGACCGGCATGCAAGCAAATCTGGCGCATCCGCATCAACGCGGTCAATATCTCAAATTGATGTTTTTTCATTCCGCCCGCGGATAGCAATCCAAGAATGACCTGCCGTTGTTTTTGCAAATACAAATCATAAATTTTCCTCTGGTCGCTTTCCATTTCAAGCGTCAGCAATTGTTCCGATTTTTGCGGCAATTCTTTTTCCACCAAATCCTTTTTACGGCGCAACAAAAACGGTTTGACCCGCTTGCGCAACCGGCCCAGCATTATTTTGTCGGCCAACTTCTCAATCGGCGTTTGAAAAATTTCCCGAAATTTTTCTGGCGGCGGGAACAAGCCGGGAGAAACAATGGAAAAAATTGACCACAACTCCATCAAATTGTTTTCCATCGGCGTGCCGGTGAGCGCGAGGCGGCAACGGGTTTTTAATTTTCTGATAATTGCGTAAGTGTTGGATTGGTAATTTTTAACGAATTGCGCTTCATCCAAAATTATCCCGCGCCAATCCTTGGCCGATAATTTCTCGCTATCGCGGCGCAAAATCGCGTAAGAAACAATTACCGCGTCGTTTTTATCAAGCGCGGAATATTCAATGTCGCGATTGCCGCGCCTCAACACCGCCACGGTTAAATTCGGCGCGAACTTATTGAATTCCAGCCGCCAATTTTCCACCACGCTGGTAGGCGCAATAATCAAAAACGGTTTTCGCTCATTGTTGCCGATTTCAGTTACGGCCTTACAGATCATCGCGATTGCTTGCACGGTTTTGCCCAGCCCCATATCATCGGCCAGCACTCCGCCCAATTCATTCTTACGTAAAAATTCCAGCCACGCCGCTCCTTCTTTTTGATACGGCCGCAATTGGGCGCGAAAAATATCTTCCGGCAACTTCGGAAACGGTTCAATTTTTTTGAAATTGTAAAGCCCTTCGGTGGCGTTTTCCCATTCCTTGGATTGCTTTTCAATAATGCCCAAATCCTTGAATTCGTCCCACCACCCCGCCTGAAAACGGCTCATTTTAAAACCGCCGCTTTTTGGTTCGGCAAAATGCGCCGCTTCGGCCAGCAATTGGCGCATTTTGTTAAACGCGGTATGGCGCAAATTAACCATTTTCCCATTATTTAAAACCAGATATTCGTCATCGGCCTTGAGCGCGGGCAAAAGATCAATCAGCGGCACCAAATGTTCGCCGGCCTTTATTGTGATCAGCAAATCAAACCAATCCGAATCGCTTGCCGCGTCAATATTGAACGATGCCGAAATTTCCTCGCTCAAAATCTCGTAATCGGGAGTGTCCGCGTTTCTTTCAATCTCCACATCCTTAATTTGCGCCAATTGCGGCAAAAGATTATGCACAAATCGCGCCGCGGAATTTTTGGCTAAAACCGCATGCGCCAACAATCCAACCGATTGCGAATCAAATAATTCCGATTGGGAAGAGAGCAGCTGACCGGCCGCGGATGAAATTTCCGCTTCCTTTACTTTATCGCGCAAGAATTGGTCGGGATGGGAATTATCGCTTTCATCTTTGAAACCAATTTCAGCGGAATCATAGCGCCAGCGCCAAACAACCGCCAAATCATTTTCCTTATAGCGCGATAAAATCACTTTTAAAACCGGCGGAATTGTTTTGGGAATGACAACTTTTTGCGATAAATTAAGAATTTCAGTCGTTCGCAAAATCTTGGGCAAATAATATTCGCGAAAATCCGCCCAATCCGATTCAGGAATTGAAATCGGCTTTTGTAATGTTTGGAACACTTTCATATTCGCATTGCCACCGATTGGATACAAAGAAAATTCCGGCGGATTATCGCTCTTTTCATTTATATTATGCAAACCATTGACATTGTTTCCCAAAAAAGCGAACTGCGGAACCGTGCCGAATAATAGCGTTAAATCTGGAGTCAGTATTTTTTCCCGACAGACAAGGCCGCTGGTTAGCTGAAACCCGCGATAAATATCGGAAAGTACGACATTGATTGCGACCGGATCATCGCTTATGGCGATTGAAACATTGGCGCCGGCGCCAAATATTAGATTAATGCGATAAAGAGAGCAATTTTTTAAAAAATGCCAAACCAATCCGGCGTTATCATTGACCAATGGCAGCCATTTTTCGTTTTGATGATAATAATAAGAATTTTGTCTGCCCAAAGTCATTGCCTTATATAGCCCTTTTAAAAAATGATAAGTGGGGGCGGGAATATAATTTGGGATAGAACGATAATCACTTTTAAATTCATTCCATTCAAACGCGGAAAATATCTTTTTCCCGGTTTTTATATTTTTACCCCGTAACCGCAACGCAAGCGTATAATCTCCCTTTCCGTGATCATAAAAAAAATCCGACGCCAAATGAATTTCAAAAATTAGTTCAATTTCATATTGCGGAATATCATAAGAATTAATATTATTATCGTCATCAGGCATTATTTGATCAAACTCTTTGCGCCATCGCGCGGTTTTTTTAACAATCAATTTCTGTTTTACGGCATTTTCCGTAGGAGCGGGCTTTATGTCCGCCCATTTTTGCGTATCCGCCGGTGTTTGTATTCCTTTTCCATCTGTCCCCCAATCCAAAAACGCCAGCCCCAAGGCCGCGATATGTTTGCATCCGCCCCCGATCGGACAACTGCAAGACGAACTCTTTATCCCGCCCCGCCCGTCGGAATTGATCGCCGATTTATATACTTTATAACCGCTGCCCTTCACCAACCCAACAATCTCCAACCCGCTCAACTCAATCCCGCTCACCCGATCTTCCTTAAAATATCTCACCCCGCGGTGATAAAAAGTGCTCCCCACATAATTGGCAATTTTATTGGTCGTCAAATAATCCCTCTGTTCCATATTGTTTTATTCGCTCTCCGCAATCATTTCACAACCCAACAATACCTCTCTTTTAAATTTTTTTCAAGCGAATTTTAAAAAAAATCAACTTCCGCTAAAATTAGCGTACGCAAATTTTACAAAAAACAATTTTACGAAAAATTATGTAAATTTTGCGATAGCAAAAAATACATAATGGGATTTGTAAATAAAAAGAGGATTTCTCCTCATAAGTTAAATTTATCCGGCGATTTCATGCCTTAAGCCGGTAATAAAACAACCAACACAAAGTCATTCATTTCTAACCCTCCGATACGCTATATTATTTATACACAATTTCCGCAACATTACAAGATACATTGCTTGTAACAAAAAATTGCGTGCATTGTAAGAAAGCTACCTACTTTCGCCTTGCGACTATCATCGGCCTTGAGAGATTTCACTTCTGTGGTCGGGATGGGAACAGGTGGAGCACTCTCAGTATAG
>Ga0172381_10000571_pt1 | contig 44525 bp, 78 predicted proteins | sample Leawel6488metaG_FD_119754 | JGI IMG/M metagenome (GOLD analysis project Ga0172381, IMG submission 119754) | Leachate microbial communities from a municipal landfill in Southern Ontario, Canada - Leachate well 64-88 metaG | ecosystem: Engineered > Solid waste > Landfill > Unclassified | place... | reverse complement strand
GGCAGCTACACGCAGAGATAGGGGTAAATTATTAGGTGGTGTATGAAACATTTATAATTTTTATAGGTTTAATAATCTTGAAAAAAAACCACGATTACTTTTCATCTTTAATTGGGTATTCAAATTATTAATTGTAGCTTCTAAACGTTCTATTTTAGCTTTAAGAAGTTTATTGTGGTCATCTGTAATCTTATTAATATCTTCTTCCTGTTTAACCCGTCTTTTGAGAGTTTCGATATAACTTTCGTAAGATTTTTTTAAATCTTGTTGTTCAGAGTAGAATTTTAATATGGACTTTACTTTCTTGTCTAACATTTTTTATTACAAATATAATAAAAAAACCCAAGTCGTTATATACAACTTGGGAAAAATAAGATTGGAAAAAAATATATTAAAAAACTCCTTTTAAACCTTCTCCATCATCTTCATTATCGTCAGAGTATTTACCATCAAAAGATTCTTCGTCATCATCATCCCCATATTTAACAGCTCGGTTTAAATCTACATCATGTAGAATAACCTCATATTCCATAAAAAATTTACCATTTTCTTCATATTTATCAACAGGCATTAACCCAATATCATTGGCTCTTTTTGAAAGAACCCCTTCCGTATATTCGTTCCGTAATTCATCATCTGGGTCTGTATATTTAAAATCTTGGTCAGTCACATTGAAACGCACGGCTGTTGGAATAATTTTGGTTGCTAAGTATTTGGGGTAATCTAAAAATTCTTCACCAACTTTATAAAAGATATTTTTAGCTGGAGAAAAGTTCATATTAAGGATATTTTTAATATCTTCTGTTACTGAATCAAATTCAGATTTATCGAATTTAGATTCATGTAGACGGAAATCGTTAAAGTTTAATATATGGCTCATATAAAATATTATTTTTCTTTATATATTAAAAATAAAATAATATTTTTTTAATTAAAATAACTAATTCAACGTAGCCATACGAAGATAAAGTTGTGGTTTTACGACTTTTATTATTTGTTCACTGTTAACGAACATCGAAGTAATTTCTTTTATTACATCTTCGATGATAAATAAAACATTGGTGTTATATTCTTCTACTCTAAATCTTTCATTAACTAAATAGGTTCTCTTAATTACATATTTAGAATCATCTTTTATTTTTATTTTAAAAGGTTGATATAGTTTCTTGTATTCAGAAATAGAAACATCAGTATTATTATTTTCTATACAAGTCTTATGAATTACGTCTATTAAATGTTTTGGATAAATATTTAAAGTTAAATAAAGTGGCTTGTATAAATATTCTTTAATAATATTATCTGTGCGAGTATCTATTATTTTATTTTTTAAGGTTTTTAACTCAGAATTATACCAATTGATTTTATAATCATATTTATCTACTGTTAAACATTCCATATCTTTTATACATTATTTTTGAATTTAAATATGAAATTTAAATTAATGGAAAGGTATACCTTTTTTTATAAAACACCAATTAAATATTAATATTTTCTATTTTTATTTTTCTCAATAAAGATTTATCATACACCAAGTTAATATAACCATTGGAATGAATAATTGAAGACGGTATTTTTGTGACTGTAAAATCATCACATTTTAATACAACAGTATTTATTTCAGGATGGTAATAAAATGCAGCTTTTCCAGAAAAAACATCTAAAGGAATTTTTCTTAATTCTTCTGGGAAATAAAATGTGTTATAATTATTCAAATAAAATTGTTGCTTATCTATATTATAGCAAACGTCTCCAACTTCACACACCCAATCTTCCCGAATGATGAATAAAGTGTAGATAGTTAATTTATCTCGGTTAATACATGCTATATCATCATAATTATTATAAATAGAATATGCAATTTTAAATTCTTCATCATAAATTAATGAAGAACCATATGAATCATATTCTTTTAATATTCTAAACCAGTTTCTTTGTACTAATTGGTATGTATCAAGAGTTTTTTGAAATGAAAGATAACCATATTCAATTAATATTGAATGTATTTTTTTATAAACCTCATTTATTTCATCTTGAAGCGGTTGATTTTCTGTTTCATCAATATTGAAATTCATAAGATGCTTATCAATATATCTTTCATATTCATTTATCTTATTAACAGCAACTGGGTTATAGTTATAATCAAGTCCATATGTAATATAAAAAGTCGTATTATCTTTATGATATTCATTTTTAAAATCAAAATTCATATCTATAACGACTTTGAATTTATCATTAAACAATTTAACAAATTTATTTAATAATATCAAATTCTTCATTGAATATATTATCAAGTTTTTTCTTTCGGAATATTTTCAAATCAATAGTTGTATAGAATTTTACAACAAAATTTTCAATAATATGCCTTTGATACTTTAAAATGTGACCAATAACATCATCATGAGCCTTTTCGAAACTTTGTATATAATTTAAAAAATCGTGAATGGCTGTAACAAATTCACGTTTTTCTTCAGTTATTTTAGTGGAATCAATCGATTCATCATCATACGCATCAATAATATAACGGAATTTTAACATCAATTCCTTATCATCTTTGTTTAGATTATCCCAGTCTACTTTAATCACATTCGTATTATTTTACCAAATATTCAACAGTAACTATGTTGCCTATTCTCTCTTTCAGTTGATAATTACCACCTTTAGGTAAATCTATATTACCATTATCTGAAAAATCTGGTAGATACCATCTAATCCAAGATGTATTTTCATCAAAGTTGATAACTTCAACTATGGCTCTCTCATTAATTTCTACGGTGATATTATCTACGTTTTCTTTCATATTGAGTAGCTTTACGATGTTTTTTTTCTTCTCGTATTTCTTTCCAAGACATTTGTTTACCTGCATCTTTTATGTTCAGTATTGGCTTAATTTTATCCAATATGATAGCAGTCGGCTCAATAGCAGCTTCTATCACCGATGATTTCTTGTAAGCAAATGGTGATTCATCCAATGTTTCCTTACATACTGTGGTCGAGTAAACCCCTTTCATTGTTTCTTGGAATTTTTTCAAATCAACCTTTTGTTTGGCTTCACCTCTTGACATTATTCTACCTGCACCATGCGGTGCAGAAAAATTCCAGTCGGCATTGGACTTACCTTCACATAAAAGGACACCATCACGCATATTAAGAGGTATAATCATCTTTTTACCTTCATATGAGGATATTGCACCCTTACGCATAATGAAGTCATTAAAATCAATATAATTGTGTATTGTTTCGAATGATTCTGAAAACTGCTTTACTTTAAGAATCTTTTGAATAATACCCAACATAGTTTTACGACTCCATGAAGCGTATAATTGGGCGAATATCATATCATATAAATACCCCATCATATTATCTCCAGATAAGAATGCATCATTTCTATTGATACCCATGTTGAAAGATTTTTTTAATTCTTTTATTTTTTCTGGTATCAACTTTTTATCGTTTGTATTTTGAATGATATCATCCAATTTCTTATTATAATCTTTTGTTGGTTTGGATATCGAGTCTTCAGCAACTTTTGTCCAGTAATTAGCAATCTTTAAACCAAAATTACGACTTCCTGAGTGAATTGTCACCCAATAATCTTTAGAACCAGCACCAATTTCAATGAAATGATTTCCACCACCGAGCGTTCCAATGGAATTGTAAAAAATCAAATCAGATATACCAATATCATTCATTTTTTGGTCTAACCAATCCTGATTGTATACTGGTGCTTTATAAGTAGTTCCAAATTTTTTATTGAATTCAACAGTGAATAAATCAGCAATGCGTTGTGGTATATTGAACGGTATATCACCAAAAATGTTTTCCTGATGAATATTTACACCTGTTGGGACAGTTTCGATTATTTTAGCATTTACTTTTTCCAAACTCATTTTTGTAGATTTGGGAAAACTTGATACAAGCACACCACATCCAATATCAACCCCAATCCAATTGGGTATGACACCTTTATTGAGTGGCATAGTAAATCCTATTACAATACCTTTACCTTCATGGCAATCAGGCATAATACGAATCGGAACATTTTCTGTCAATGAGTTGTTCAAAATATTCATTATAGTCGATATGGCTTGTGGCTAAACATCATCTATAAATATTTGACAGTCCTTATTTATTTTACCTTCTAATTGTAACATTTTTATAATATTTTAAACAAAAATAATCAATAATTAAATAAGAAAAAAATTATAATTGATTATTCTATATCACTAAATATTTCTTTTATTTTTAATTTCCTGTGAGTTTGTTTGGTATTTATAATATATTTATCACTTACACCATTATTAATAAAATATGTAAAAGAATAAACATGCTCACCCATTTTACATTCGTAAATATAATTATGGTACGCCATCCAATAAAGGTCATAGTCAATAAGAGTGCCTTTACTATCATAATAATCAAGTTGTGGGGGTTTCATCTAATATATCTTCAATTTTTTCTTTTCTATGTTTTAATTTAACTAAATTCAGATACTTATCACGTTCAGAACCAGTGGGGTTTCTAATAAATGTTGGAAATGTCCATCTAAATTGATTAGGACTTTGTTCAAAATATAAAGCATAAGCTTCGTAATATAATTCGAAACCTTTTTCTGTTTTGAAATATATTAAATAATCATTTAGATAATCTCTATGTGGGTTGGGAATATTATGTTTCATCTAATTATTTTTCCAGCCGATAATGGTTTAATATATCAACATCTATTTCTTGTAGAGTAGCTAATATTTCTTCTGTGTATCTCTTGATGGTGACTTTCACCTTTTCTTCTTTCAAAGAATCTATGGCACTAAAAACGCTTTCGAAACCTGTTGTTTCTGAGTCTTGATTATTCTTTATAAATTCTTCGATATATTTCTTTTTAGCGTATTCAGAAGCTCTCTCTGGTAAGGGTGAGAAATATGATATTAATTTAGTTGAGAAATCATTAAAATTATCGAATGAATACGGATAAGATATTATAATATCATTAGAGTTAATGAGTGTGTATTTTAACATCTTCTCATCCACTACTTTATCCCACATTTTTTTTCTAATAGTCCAATCCCGACCCAATACATTATCTGGTTTATCTGTGTTGTTCCAATACCCGAATTGTTTAAAATATTTATTCAATAAAATGCCATATTCCTTTTGTTCATAATATGGATATATTAATATTCTTTTATTTACTGGCGCAAAGTTTACCACTAAATCTAAATCATATGATATATCTCTTTCAATTGAATTTAATACAGATTTGCAGCGTTTATTTATTAATTCTGTTAGGATATTAATAAATACATAATTGTTGTTTAAAATAAAATTGACAGTCTTTTCATCTAATTTTCTTTTAAAATCATTTGCTATTTCTTCTTTTCTGGTTTTATTATCGAAATATGTTTGATATTTATAGGCTATAAGTTTAAGGGCTAACTCATCTTTGATAATTGATGCTTCAGAATGCAATTGTTTTATGACTTTGTGAAATTTTGATAGATTATCTGATTCGAAAATCATACCATCATATATTTTTGTACTCATATCATAAGATATCTTTTATCTTTCTCATCCTATAAAAATTCTTTAAATAATCAGCATCTTTTGATGCTGGGTATTTATTTCTAAATAAAAAATAATAAAAATATAAAATTGGTATAACTATTATTATTACGGGAAAAAATTTTAAATTTATAAAAGAAAAATTTGCCACTACTTTATTTATTAAAACCAGTGACATTATTATCCATATAAAATACGATACACTTGCGATAAAATAATATACGTTGTGTATTATTAATAAAGAGACAATAATGCCTATAAATTGAATTAAAATTGATAGGTAGAATGTTTTTACGGTATAACTATTTATCTTATGAAATAGTTCACTTCCCTCTTTTATTTGTTTTATTTTAATCCCCATCTTTTTATTAATATTTTACGTTTAATGTTTATATCACCTACACATGGATATTTATTACGTAGGTATCTGTAAATAAAGAATAAGAAAGTATAAATTGGTATAGTCAATGGCGCATGTGTTAATAATGATTTTTTATTTATCTCTTTTATTGTGAATAAACTATAAAAAAACCATATACAGTATATTCCGACTATTGTGCTGTTTGTAGAAGATGGTTTTTTATCCATACCATTATGAAAAGTCAAACACCACAATATAATAGTATTAACAATTAATGCAAATAATACTGAAAAAGAACTCCATATTAGCATTTTTTTATGAAGAATGCTACCTTTCTCAACATCAAAAAATATACTCATTGTATTAACCCTTTTTGTTTAGCTTTGATATACAAATCTACATATTTCTTATGATATTCTAAACGTTTATTTTCTATCTCTTTCCATTGAATAACATCTTCAATGGTTTTAATTTCAATGGTTGACATATTTTCAATGGAAGAACGTGACATCATATTAGAAACAGCATCGACATCGGAATGTGTTTGGTTTGTATGTTCTTTTATGAAATCTTCATGAATTTGACATATACGGTCATATTCAGCTTTAGCTGATTTCATTTCTTCCAGTTCATTCATATTATTCCAATTTTAAAACGTTTATATCATCAAAAATTTTCAAACATTTTATATATCGTTCTGTTTCTTTATTGAACTTAATAAATGCATTTGGATTAAATTCAGCACCTCTCATGGTAGTATATATCCAGCCTGACTGTGGTATAAAATCTGTATCATGTACTAAATCTAATTTAAATGATTTATCCATGTAATGTACAACATCTTCTACTTTATAAACACTACCTACACCTAATCGCATATCACCAAAATTATCAACACACAATACCCTGTCACCACGTTCTGTATTTTTTTTAGTGATGATATATTTATTGGTATATTTTTCGCTCTTTATCTCATTCCCGTCTTCATCTAAAAAATTAGATTTATTAAATATCCCTCGGATGTTAAACAATTCAACATTATCATCAGTGATAGTTTTAATTAAATATTTCTGTTCATTTTTTAATGACTTAATAGGGTAATCATTTTCTTTGTATATTACTATCATAGTATGCTTTTTATTTTTCTTTTTCGTTCTTCCATTAAAAGGTCATTTCCCATTATTCTTTTTTGACAAACTGAACATTGATATATGTCGTCTTTCAATGATATTTTTCCAAAATTACCTTTTTCATAAAGTAATTTATATTTATGTCCATGAATAGAACAATTATATTTTATTCTAAGGATAACGAAATTATATTTTAACCAGTCACATATAATTTTAAAAGTGAACTTATGTGAAAATTCTTTATGTGGGGGAACATTGAACATAAATATTATAGGATTGTTTTTATTTTTTGTTTACGTTCATACTGTTTATATTCTTCTGGTGATAATGAATTATTACATCTTGAACAAACATAAAAAATTGATGGATAAACCTCATCGTTGAAAATAATACCGTTATTACAGAATGCGGTATATATATGACCACTCCAATGACATATTAATTTACAATATTTTTTATATAAAATTTTAAATATTAAAATCTGCCACATATAAAATTTCATACGGTTTAATCTTTTAAATATTCTTTCAGGGCATCTTTAATATTATTTTTCCATTGATGTTTGGATACAAATATATTAATTTCAGTGTCCGAAGGTTCATCACCTGCTGACACACTCTGGAAGCTTTCACTTGTTAAACAGAAATGACCATTATCATCATATAATAAATTAGGTGCTTGTCCAAGGCTGGTTAAAGTCTCTATGATGAAATCAAAAGGTAATTGGTCAGATTTTGCTTTAACCATTTTATAAATCCTATCACCAAGTATATCAATTTCTTTTGGTTCAGGTATAGCATAATCACCATATTCGCCTATTGATGGGTCGAAAGATTTCTGATACATATCCCATAATTCACTTCTTTCTTTGACAAGATGCTCAATATAATTTTTGTTTGGATAAATAATACCTTTATAGTATCCAGCTAAACTATCCAATTCTACCCACATATCTTTGAACCAACCGTTGCGATTTAATGTATATCTTAAAACATAATATTCATTCACATATGTATCATACATATCAGATTGTTCATTTTTAAGTTTTTCTGTGAAAGAAAAAGTCATATTCGCCAGCCTATCACACAATTTTAAAAATATAGATTCATATGCTGTGGATGTTTTATATAACGTTTTAAGAATTTTTTCTTTTCTGGATTTACCTTGTTCATTAGTAACATTAAAAACGATGTCAGCAGATTCTTCCCCAATTATTTTAGAAATCTCATGATAACTCATTCCACAATCTTCTTCAACATCATGAAACCACAAAGCATTTTCTACTATTATTCGTTGTTCGGTAGTTAAATAACGTTCATATTTTTTATAAAAATCATATACCATTTCCAAATGAAATGAATATGGTTGCCCAGCATATAACTTATTAGCCATATGATGTAATTCGAACGCTTTTAATTTTATATCTTCAGTAGTCATTATAATTTAGTATTCAGAGTTGTAATATAAGATGCCGTCTCTCACAGATGTTATCAACTCGATTAATGGTTTTTGTAAAATAAGTATGAAATTTATCTCATACATTTTACCACCAATTTCCTGATAAACATTTTCTTTATGTTCTATTATATCAACTAATTGAGTAAGTGAAAATATTTTTTTCATTATAATTCGGATAATATTAACATTTCTTTATCCCAAGCTCCCAAAATTTGCCAGAAGAAACCGAACGGACTTTGAACCAATAAAATCGGGTCTCTTTTTTTATCAACTTCATTGAAATTATCAGATGTGGCAATCACATAATAATAGGGTTTCTTATTACAAATCTTTCCAACCAGTTTGGTATAATTTTTCATAATCTCAATAGCTTCCTTGGGGAACTCTGGAACAAATATGTCTGACGTTTTCATAACCAATTCATATTTATCCAATAAAATCTGAATTTTTTCATCAGTCGTATTTTGAAAACTATCGAAGAAATTTTTATTATCTACGTAATATTTTCTATTTTCTAATCGTTCTAACAGAGCAGATATTTCCCGTTTGGCATATGACTGAGCAATCAATTTTTCTTTATCTTTTAACATTTCAATTTTTTCATCTAAAAGAGTAATCGAAAAGGGGGTTGGGACTTTTTCAAGTTCTTCTAAAACCTCGATGGGTTTAATTTTTATTTTCTGAGTGGGTTTATAAGTTTCTCCACCACTTACAATATTTCCTTCAGTTGGAACAGAAATATTACCACCACCAAAAGAGTTATATTGACTCGCATAATTTTTGAAATCAAATAGATAATTATCCTGTAACTCAGAATTACCACTTGATGGTGCTATATGAATACGCCCGTTTTCATATGTAACTGGTCTTCGACCAGAATTTAATTCTTCAACAGTACATCCTGTCAACCACTTAAAAATCAATTTTCTAATTTTCATATTTCTTCATTTTTATATATTATATTTTCAATTGAAATAAAAACCGTATTATCATCGGCTTCGTTACCAATGTCTTTTATATCGTAAGCTCTACACCAACCATTGATGGGAACTACAACCATAACTTCTTTATCCTTCATGTTATGTTTTTCGATATAATCTATTAATTTCTGACCATTCATAGGTATTATTTTTATTACTAACAAATGTAATATTTTTAATTATTATATTAAATAAAAAATCCCACTATTTTGTGGGATTGAATTTTATTTATTCAGCATCGACTGGTTCTAATTTAATAGGGTTGGATACATCATTTTCTACAAAGCCTTCCACTATTGGTACATTCATCTTTTGATTTATGTATTTTAGATATTCTGGTAACTTTTTTCTTGTAGACGGGTCTGGAATCCTAACACTTAGATAAGTGATTTTTTTAGTATCATCACTTATTATAGTATAAAATTTAATACCATTTTTAAATTGAAAATGAAAATTGTGAAATATTTCATCATTATATCCATTGAACATGGAAATTAATGGTTTATCTGATGTCTCAATTTCTGTATTAAAATTAGTGGCGAAATCCTTGAAAATACTATTATATTTTCTTTTAATATCATCTCTTTTGGTACGCATTGTTATGTTATTTAAAATAAGGGTGCAAAGGTACGCATATTTTAAATAACTACCAAAATATTAATCGATTAAGTTTTCACTAAAATCCATCCATCATCAGTTAATTCGGCTTTATATTTTTTATTTTTAACGAAAGAAGGAACACCTTTTGGATATAGTTCTATCAATTTGTCACACATTCTAATATCCCAATTATCCACAATACTGATTAAATCATTTTTAACTTCTTTGAATACATCCCATGTCTGAGTGAATGTCAATTCTTTTTCGTTATTAATTCTTCTTTTAACAAGATATGTTAATATTTTGCCAGCTTCTTTTATGATGATATCCCTTGGTTGTAACAAATTACGTAATTGATTTGCTACATGTTTTTTTATAGTTTCCCATTTTATACTATTGGAAGATTCCCCAGAATGGTTTTCAAATGTTTTAACATGTGTCATAATTAAAGTTCTCCTTTTTCATTATATATTAAATCACTTTCTATGTATTTGTGGGTGATAGTAGACACTAATCTGAATTCTTCTGTTAAGGTTTTTATTTTTATTTGTCTTAATATAGATTTCTCAATCTTATCATACATTTCAACATCTTTTTCATGTTTACTTACAGAATAATCAATGGCATATCCACCTGAATTATCTTTTATGTATTGTCGTTTTGCAGCTATTGTTTCTTGTGGTAAAGATATTTTTATTTTTAAATCTTTTTTTATCTCCACCTCGATACAATACATATCATTATTAAGAAATAAACAATGTTCTATATTATTTATCACAAATCTTATATGAGAATTGTTTCTACGAGGTTTCCTAATTTTCATTATATCCCATTTATTATCTTCAAGTGATTTAAAATAACTCTTAGCTGATTCGGCTTCCGAATGGTGAACACACACATCAATATCCTTGACTGGTCTATTTATTATTCCAAAAGTGTTAAGTGCTATACTACCACAAAAATAAGCAGGTTTATAATTTTCTGATATGAAAATGATTTGTTTTAGAATTACATCATTAACATTTTTTAATAAATTATTTTCCATAAATAAATTTTTATTCTCCAAATGTATAAAATAAAAAAATCCGAACTAAAAATAATTCAGATTTTTTTATAATGAATGTATGAATATCTATCTATTTAGTCTCATTGTTATGGTCGCAATGTTTGTAAATAGTCCTGAATTCCTCTTTGAACCTTGGGTCTTTGATGAATTCTTTGACAATCTTAGTGTTCTTGTCATTGCTATCATCATTTAGACGGTAATGGTCATCCAATACATATATCAGGTAACCAGTTAATTCGTCCTTAGAAACGGTGAGTAGGAAGTTTTTAACATTCTCACTCTGTTTTTTATCCCAATCAGGAATTTTGTACTTTTTAAGACCGTTCAAAAGTTCGCTATTTTTATCCCTGTTGAATCGTTTAAGGTCTTCTGCGATTTCAGGGTAACGATTTATAACATCATCAACACCAATCCTGAGTGATTCTTCGCAATAGCGAATAAATCTGTGTGCAGAAGCACCTACGTAACTAATCGAAATTTCTTTGATATCAGGTAACCAATCTCTAATAGGTGGATAAACCAATTTTGGCATTGCACCTTTAGTTCCACCTTCAACGATTTCTTCTTTATCATTGATAAATAATGAATTACCGTGTGCATCAGTATCAATAGTTGGTGGATAATTAGTCAAAATATAATCTGACAAGAATGTCCATGAACGTGGGGTTGCATAAGCAGCCATAGCATCATTTTCTTTATCACCTTTTGTTTTGTAATAATGTTCACCGTGACTTGTTAAGAAACTTACGATGGTTGGTAGAACAAAATCATCAGCAAAACCACTTTTCCATTCCTTAATATTAAGGTCGTGTCTCATATGAATAAGACGGTTGTTCAATGCTGAGTCATATTCTTCAACATCTGTACCATCTTCTTCACCAAGATTACCAGAGGCACACATCAAAACATTATTGTTAAACTTGAAATTATAACCTATGGTACGTTCCAGAAGGATTTGAAGGGCAGCGTTACGAACAGCTAAATTAGCCCTATTCATTTCCTCGAAGAAAATTATAGATGGGTTTTGATTTGCTTCATAAGCCCACAATGGTGGTACGTGTTCAATGAATTTCATTTCTACATCATTTTCCGTTTTTGTAGTGACAATGGGATATAAACCAACATCAGTTTCATCGACCATTGACAAACGTATATCAAAAAATCTGAATCCCATTTTATCTGCAACCTCTTTCATGATAGCAGATTTAGCAATACCGGGTTTCGAACGGATTTCCAGCACACCAGACTTAGCAAGCATTATTTTGAAATAAGTCAACTCTTTTTTATTAAGAGTGTTCATCTTTTTCAAAAGTTCGGGTTTCGTGACCCCCGTGAACATTGTTAGTGCATCTTTAATAACCATAAGTATTAATATTTGAAGTTATATTTTAATTATTTTAATTAGCAATAAAATTAAGTATTATAATTAAGGAAAAAAAATTGTATAATTAAAAAGTGTTTCATCTATACAAATATAAAGTAAATAATATTTTATTACCGTAAAAATTAAAGAAAGTTTTTAATTTTTTTCAATGTATATATTATATTCTCTCAATTCTTTTTCAGTAGCAGGTTCAACACTTACAAGACCGTCTTCACTTTCAATATTTTTTTCATTATTTATTTTTTTCAAATTAATTTTAGTGGAATCAACATCATTGTAGATACCATTATTCCCCTCTTTAATATCAGTTTTTATTATTTGATATCCTTCTTTTATTTCTTGCTTAATACCACTATTAAAAATTTCTTTGAATATTTTAGGAACACCTTTAAATATTATCTGGCTGAACATACTGGTAGTAGTTCCTTTTTTCTGATTGTGGGATATATCATACTGATTAAATATCAATATCGATGCAACTATAATCATTACAGTAAAGATTATCTTTCTTAAAATATTTTCTATATTTTCCATATCACATATTTTTAATTCATATCAAAAATACAAGGTATACATGAATAAAAAAAATCCGAGCTTATAAAAATTCGGATTTTAATATTTTTTATTAATGAGGTTTATTTACTTAAAACCTGTTTAACAAATTTTGAGTTACCAATTATACGGTTCTCGATTATTTCATCCACGACAATCAAGACATTATTGTGATAATGTTTGAAATTTAAAGTATCGAATAATGAATCAGTTAATAATACAGTCGAATTTGTATTCAATCTGTTTCGTGAATCAACAATATAATCTATGGCAGGTTGTAATTTTGTACCACAACCACCACTTAATTTAAGATTTAATAAATCTTCAAATCCTTTTAAGGTCGATATAGAATTTATCTGGGTATCTATTTGAATAAGATTGATTGAATATTTTTTATTTAAAATATAAAATAAAATATTAAAAAAATCATTTCTAATTTTATACTCTGGCATAATACAAGAACCAGATGTATCAATAATAACATTGATTGTGTTATTTATATTTTCTCTTAATATTAGTTTTAAACTAACATATGGTGAAAACATACTCGGAAAATGTGTCCGAAAATAAAATTTAATTAAAAGATATAATGCTTTCATATTGAATAAATTAGATTTTTAAATATCAACTATTCTTTTCAATTATAATTTGTTTCAAACGACCATTATTATAATCAATGGGGCATTCTGTGGATGTTGATAATATTAAAGATTTACCTTTTACACCCTTAAAATTCAAACTATCAGTGCAACCATCAGTCAGAATGATAGTATTGTATTTATTAAGTCCATTCTTTTTATCAACAATATAGTCAATAGATGGTTGAATAGTCGTACCCCCATGACCTTTAATTCTCATTTTTTCAAGTTCTTTTTTATTCTTTATTTTTACAACATCTTGAATACGGGTATCAATTTGAATCAAATTAATATTGACATCATTCTGGAATATGTACGCCAAAACCTTTTCAAACTCACCACTCATAGAACCAGATGTATCAAGAATTGCATTAATACAGTTCTGATATTTTTTCTTACCTTTTAATCCTTGAATAGTACGTCTGTTTGGTCGAGTTATGGTTTTTTCTTTAATCGAACCAAAAATTTCGTTGGTGATAACTCTCTTAATTTTTTTGAGATAATCTTTTCTTGATTTTCTCAATTTTTGAAGAATAGATTCCATTTCACCAGATTCCAAACCACGACTCTTTAGGTTTTCCATTATATCCCGAATGATTTCCTTTCTAAGTTCTTCTGGAACTTCATCAGTTAAATGTCTATCTAAGGTTTCACCTTTAGATGTGTCGAGGTCTTCAAAAATCTTGTCAAGATGACACATATCAAGGTCGTTCTGTCCGTAATTGCCATAATCTGGTTCATTACCACCTTCACCACAATTATTAGGTTTATTACCTTTACCATTTTGCTTATCTTGTTGACCATCGTTTCCATTACCGTCATTACTTTGGTCATCTTGCTGGTCACTGCCACCTTGACCATCACCGTTAGGTTTACCTTTACCATTGGGGTCTTGTTGTTGACCCCCTTGACCATCTTGGTTACCTTTTTTGTCACCATTTTGGTTACCGTTACTTTGTTGATTCTGGTTTTGTTTTTTATTTTGACCGCCCCTTTGACGGTCTTTATATTTTTGAAGTTCTTCAACTAACCACTCATATAATTCTTCAAATATTAATACACCTTTATATTTCTTAGGTACAAACATTGCAGTATTACGACCAAAATTTGGATTCTTTATTGTGTTTCCTTTTTTATCAAATACAAATGTTCCATCTGGTCGTTTAATGAATTCATCATGGCTTACTGGTATTGTTATGAAACCTTTCAGAGAAGATGACTGCATGATATCATCATGTATGATTTGATTGATAATCATATCTTGGGCTATGTTTGCTAATTTTTGGTCATAACCAACAGTTCTTTTAATGTGGTCAAATAGTAAATGACAATCTTCGTGAATAAGTAAAAAGTTGGCTTCTTTAGGTTCTAACGAATCTACAAACCCTCTATCCCAATAAAAGTGCATACCAGTACTGGTAACATTTACACCACATGTGCCAATATTAGCTTCATGAAAATTAACAAACAAATTAAATTCACCATAATAAGGTAAATTACCAGTTGAAAGCATTTCAATATTTGCAGCCTCAAATTTTGGGTGAATTATGTTACGTTTAATAACTTTTTGTTGACCTGTAATAGTAAGAATGATATCAGATACCACTTTAGCTACTTGTGCCTTAGATGATATATCTTCTATCTCTATTGGTGATAGATGTTCTCCCGTATTGTTAAGTTCTTCAGCCATTTTTATCTTTTTTCAATTGTTTTAATCTTTCAATTAATTCACCAAAAATATTCATAATTTATTATAAAAAAAAATTAAACAGCATCATTTAATATATTTTTTATTTTAACTTGTCTTTCAGACTCACTTTCAACAACTATACTCATATCAGATGTCAACTTTAAACCTTCATTACCATCAACAGAATAATGTTTTGGTGGATTTTCTTTCCACCGTTTATGATAAATAGCTTTACTCATTTCATATGCTCTAAGAGCATTTTCAGGTACACCATCACTGGTTATACCCAAACTCCAGCCTCTCAAATCACCTAACAACGATGCTTCTTTTATTGATTCCTTGGAATTGTTTTGTATAATTAATCTTTTTATTTCAGTTATATGATTATCAATAGCTGTTAGATTTTTTGTAAAATCAAAATTTTCACCAAAACGTATATCATCAATGATTGCATGGTCTAATTGTAACAGGCCAAGTCTACAATAAGTATCCAATGCTTTTGCAATGACCATTATTTGTTCCTCAGATATATTATTAATCGAGTATATCATCCGTTGTTTCTTCTTCATCGTAATAATTTTTATATAGATTTTTGTAATACTTCATCATTTCACTAAATGATGCTACTTCTTTAGAGTTGGTATATCTGGAAAATTGAATAGCTTCATCATTATCATCTGTATATAATATTGGACTATATACTATTTCACCTGTATATAATTTTGTATTATTATCAGTATTCTGAGACCAAAACCTAAATCCCCTGTCTGGTAACGTCAAATGCTCCAATACGACATTAGCTTTTAATTTGGCTTGTTCTATAAATATCATTTGCTTTTCTTCAATAAAAAAATATTCTGCATTTATTGTTTGAAAAACAGGCATGAGAAATTGGTCGTCCCATGTATATTTAAGAATGATATCACCGTCACAAATTATTTCATCATTTGTAATAATGGTCTGTTCTTTTAATTCAATTAAACCAAATACACACAACCAGTGTAATATACAACCTAATGTTTTATAGGGTGATTCGTAATACCAACCACTTAAATGACTTTTTTGAATACTTTTAAATATGAGTTCATTGTCGGTATTACTCATAGTTGGTCATTTATTTTTTCTTGAAGTTCTTTATATTTATCGTAATATAAGAACATTCTATCTGTATCTTTTTTTGATAACATATTAAAGGATGTGAAGATGGGAAACCCGTTGATAGCCATCGGGCCAGCGTTTTTAACGTATTCGTAAATAAATCCTATATCCTTTTTATATTTATCCCTGCGTTTATTATATTCTGGTTCTAAATCACATAAAATTAAATTAATAATTTTACCTTCTCGGCTTTCCATGTCCCATGTTATATCTGGAAATGCACCTAAAGCCAAGGGCATAAAGATGCTTGGAAGCATATGTTGATTATGTGTACCTAAATGTCTATCACTAAAGATACTACCATGATATAAACATTTTGCTATTTCTTTTAACTCATCATCTGTCCGAGATTTGTATTTATAACCATCTACCAATCTACTATACATATCTTTAAATAGAGGCATTTCCATTATCTCAGCATTTTCTTCTTTTATTTTTTGTACGTTTTCAGACATATAGATAATTTTTTTTTACAAATATAATAGAAAAAAAAATACTAAAAAAATTATTTAGTTGGATATACAATATTTAAGTATTCACAATATATAGTTCTCCATTTTTATGAGTATTTATGGGGTATTAAGCACGTTCACAACGCATTTCCCATTTTGATTGAGCCATATATTCTTTTTTGAAACAGTCGATGTATAACCAAACTTCTCTACCGTTCACTTTATCCACAAATAAGCATTTACCTGTATTTTTCATTGTGAATTTGCTGATTAAATAACGCACTACTACAATAGACAAAATTCGTTGTACTAATTTGTTAATTATAATACCATTTTCACCATATTTACCTGCAATATCCATAATTATTTCTTTAATTTAAATACAAAAAATTCTTTATCTTTTCTTATTGACTCAGTAAAGTCTGGCATTTGTAACCAATATAAATCACCACGTTTATTTCTGTTCCAGATGGTATCTGAATCAATCATCAATTTTTCTTCCTGATAAGAAAATTCATATCCTTCCAATTCCCTTTTTTCTACTTCGTGTTCAGAATTCTGCATAACAATAGAATGGTCAGTGCAATATATTTTAAGGTCACTTTTGTATGAAAGATATTGTAACCACACATCGGCTGGCATTCTGATGGGTAATGTGTTTTCCATTAAATATTCAGCAGCTTTTCGTCTTACAATATAAGCATGTGCGCCCCAAAGTTGAAATGGTGCTGTTGCCATTTCCCGTTCATCGACTGGTTTATGAACCCAACTTTCATCGGTCTTTATTAAATGCTCAGTTATATGTTCACCTACAACGTGGGTTTTATTTTTACCTAAGAATAATATATCCCAATCTGATGCAAATATTTCTTCCTTTATATTCTCATAATACCTTTGGGCATTGAATATTGTATTTATTACAAAATCGTCTTCGAATATTAAAGCCATTTCAACATCATCTTGAATCATCTTCAAATATGCATTATAGTGTGACAGCGCACATCCGTATACACCCATAGAAAGATGGTGACCATCTGGTGAAAAAAATTCATCATTAATAGTTTTATTTTTCAACAGTTCTTTTAAATTCAGTTCATCCCCGTCCACACCCTTTACTATATCAAGTGTGAAATCGTATTTTAATGATTGCATTATACAATCATTTAAACGGTCAGCTCGTTTTTCTAAATTTAAAAGATAAATATTGTTTATTTCCCTGAACATAAAATAATTTTTTTTTGAATTACATTACTGTTTTTTGAAAATTTTTTTATTGATTCTAACAAAAGCAACACTATATATGGGTTTTACAAATACATCGTCACCCTGACTTTTGTCTTCAATCCAAACATCATTGTTAATGATAACAACTTTATCCTTTTTAACAGATGATATAACTTTTCTGTTATCACTAAGTAATGGACTGTTAAATTCCTGAAGAATAATATAAAATTCTATATTATTAGTTTCCATGTTTTAAATTTTTTATTGCATTAATTAATTCATCACAACTATCATTGAATTCAGCATCTCTTTCACCTAATAACACATGATTCATTTCGAGTTCAATATGCCATACTATCTCACCACCCAATCTTCTTTTAAGTTCTTTTAAAACTTTCTTAGCAATAATCTCACTATGTATACACCTACCTTTGACTTTTAATATTTCCAGTAATTCGATAGTACCTATCTCTCTCAATTGTGTAGGTGTCATGTTTCAAAAAATTTTTGAACATTTATATTATAACATTCAGTGTAACCTTTAAAATAAAATTTTGGTGTATATTTATACTTCTTAAATTCCTTGTCAAATTTCTTTTCCATATCCCAAACATCTTCGGGTGAACCATTAACATTATATATTATATCATAATTATATGGCATATATTTCTTATAAAAGAAACGATGTTTAATTGTTTTTGTTGTTATTCCAAATTTTATAAATTCTTCTTCATTATTGTAGCATTTTATTATATAAAACGTACATTGTTTATCTTTTGAGTGTTTACACCATTCTTTCTTAGACCAACCTCTTGATTTTACGCAATTCGGACACCCCTGTCCACATAAATGATTATTAGGTCTTTGTTTAAATGTTGTGTTACATTTTTTACAGATTATAAAAACATCAACTTTATTGCCTATATAATTAACTAAATCATAATTATATTTTTCACCGTGTATACATTTAGCTAATTTTTTAAATGCGTCATTTTTATCTATTGCGGTGATTAAAGTTGGTTTAGAACCTGTTAATAAACTTTCTGGTTTTACAAGATATTTTATTCCTAACTCGTCTACTACTAAAGATTTAACACTCCCAACTGTATATTCAATTAATTTATAACCGTGTAAAATTTTACTTAATTTAATATTAAAAGCTTTAGTTTTATTTATAGCTGTTCGTATAGTTGGGTGTTTTATCTTTAATAATTCTTTAGGAGATATATAATAGATAATATCATCTTCATCTTTTACAAATAATTTTTTATGAGTCGATTTATAGTCACCTATAATAGTTAACTTATTATTATGTTTATATAATTCACACTCAAATTCATATGGCGTAAACTTACTTATCATTAAAAATTTTTCATTTTATAATAAATGATTTTAGAATAATTAAATCTTTTTGTAAAGATGAAATAATAAAACCAATAATAAAATCCCCAAGTTTAATTTATAATTAAAAAATGAGTGGGAAAATAATGAAATAATATTAACCCAGAATACAATTAATCCAACGAATACCCAAGATGTATTGAATATTACTTCATGAAAATAATTTTTAATTGATTTCATAGATTTAGTTTATAAAAAATTAATCAAAGATATTTATTAATTTGAATATTTATTATAGATAAAAATATATTTTTTGTTTAAAATAAAAAACTCATACTTGATAGTATGAGTTAAAAATAGTATAGTGAACGTCTTCACCTTGGCATTTGTTACGTTGCATCATGCAAGAGGCTTTACAAAAAATTCCGAGACCATAAAAGGCTAAACTATTATATTAATATTTTTTTCATAATTATTATAGTACTATCAGTCCGTTCATTACAAGCCACAATTACTGTGTGTTCACCGTTTGAAATTTTCGCCCATTTTAATATTTTTCTTAATTTAAGAGGACACGTATTAAAATCTGGATGTTCAGGTGTATATTCTTCAATTAATTCATAGTAATAAAAATATTCAAGACTTGAATTGTTATTTTGATTGAAATATTCATTTGGTATCCAACTTAAAAAATTCATGTTATGATTTTTATTTTGATATTATATATTATTTTATTCGATTGTGTTTCCTTTGGTTGGCATAAATATAACCCCACAATTATTACAACCCCTTAAATCAGATGTTTTCCACGATGAAGAACCCGAACCTATAATACCATTACTTTTATATGTGCTAATGTCTTTTATATCTTCACTTAGACAAACTGGACATTTATATTTAATCTTTTTTGTCTGTTCATAATCTCCGTATATATCCATAACTATATTTTTATTTTTGAATTAAATATTTAAGTTTAATATTTATAAGTTTTAATGTACAATTTAAATAATCATCATGATTGTTTATCAACAAATGATATAAACGATATATTTCGTAATATTCATTTTTTTCTAACCATGTAATATTAAAATATTCATGAATAATTGGTAATATTTTAAAGCCGTATTTTTCAAATTCTTCTGGATGGTTCAATTCGAGTTCTAAATACTTTAAAATGTTTTTGAACTTGTCAGCTATATATTGATTAAAAACTTTATCATCAATTTGTTCCTTTTCATTTAAAGTTTTTGTAATATAAATATTGATTAAGTCGGTTGCTTCTTGGTAAGTTAATTTATTATTTATAATCATAAAATTAAAACATTTAATGTTCTATCATTGGGAAGTCAGAATTAAATATTAATACTATACTATCAATACCCTGATTAATATTATAATCTTCAAAACCACCTTCACCTTTAAGTTTATCTAATATCATTCTTACTTTATCCCACACCGAACTTGATATACCAGAATCTGAGTGAAATTTGACAGTTATTTCATTCTTATATTTATCATGTTTATCTTTATGGGATATAAATTTAACATCCCAAATACCATCCCCAACAAATGAAAATAATTTGGAAATATTATTCTTATAAACCTTTATCTCTATTTCCTTAGATAATTCAGAAATAGTTTGTGGTTTATTTTGAAAAAGATTCAAATACTCATTTATGTTAGTTTCGAGATGTTTCATAAGAAAAAATATTTTCTATTATATATTAAAATAAAAATATTTTTTAATCAACATCTAAATGGTAACTTCCACATTTTGGGCATTTAGTTTTACCCAATTTCCTTGCTTTTTCATATTCATCATATGTTTTATATACCATACTTTTTTTAACCTTTTTATATCGTCTAAACCCCTCTCTAAAAAACCACCAAGAATGGACACGATTTGTTTTAAATCCTTTTTCTCTTGCCCAATATGAATCCATATTTATTTTTCTTGGAAACCAATAAGTGGCTATATCTTCCAATAAGATAGATAATGGATTATAACCAAACGGCCTACTTCTCCATTTTAAAATCTTTTTCCATTTTATATGATAATCCCAGAAATCATCTTGACTCCAGTTACAATCGAAACAATTTACAAACATATTAATATTGATTTAAATTACAACAATCGGTTTTATTTGGATTAATATTATTCTTAAAATATTCGTAATGTTCAGTAACATCTTCACATATTGAGATGTTTTTATGAGTTAACATTTTCAAATATTCTAATTTTATATTCAGTGGTAAATGATTATACCCACCTTCTTTGAGTGTGTATAAATCATAATTAATATCAAACCATTTTTTAATCCAGTGATTAACTCGTAAAAATTCAACTAAGACTTTATCACATTTAACATTATTAAGAATATCCACATCCTGTATTTCTGGTATAAATGGAGACAATCTCATAGTCACATCAAATCCCAACTCGGATAATTTTTCGACAGCTTTTAATCTTCGTTCTGGTAACACAGCCTTTTCCATTTTTCTGGACAATTCTGCACCAGTAGAAGTGACTGATATTTGTATGTGTGCCAATTTTTTATCTAAAATTTCAACATATTCATCAGTCGCCACTAAGTCTGATTTGGTTACAATAAGATAACTTTTATCAGCAGCATTTAATAATTTTATTGTATTGTATGTTACCTTTTCTTTTTGTTCTAAAGGCTGAAAACAATCAGTCATACCACCCAACCGAATAGTTTTTGTCAACTTTGGTATAATTTTCTTTATTTTATTTATATCTGCAACTTTAGGTGTTTCAGCATTCCATAAATTGCGAAATTCTAATAAACTTTTTGCGTAACAATAAGAACAATCATGCTGACACCCACAACCATAAGTATCAAGACGTTCGTTATACACACACTTACTTCCTTCATTACCACCAACTTTTTTATAGAAACTTTTAAATTCTGTCATACGGATTTATTATTTTAATTTCATATTATATTTAGTTATTGATGCTTTGTTTTTAATTAAAATAAAAAATCCACCAAAATTTGATGGATTTTTAAAATATATTTATAAAAAAATTTGTTTTGGTATTTTATCTTAGTTTCATTCTATTGTAAATTTCTTCTTCTTCCTCTGGTGTAAAACCTTTTAAATGAAAACTATGAAATTTTTCTTCTCCCGTTGTATAATTTTTTTCACCATCAGGAGTTGAATACCATACACCAGTATTAAACTGTGATGATGATGGTTCATTAGCACCATTATCTTTTAAAAATTCAACTGCTTTATCAATAGCAGTTACACCTTCTTCTATATCATATTCATCAGGTGACATAGATTTACCTTCTTCATCTTCCCAACCTTGGTCTTCAAAACCACCTTTAGCTGCACTTTCTGGTGTTACTGTTTGATATGTTGTTTTGATTAATTTGTCAGAAGTTTCAACATTTTCATTCACCTTTTTAGATTTTTTAGGTTTATAACCATCTACAAAATCAAGTATTCTGGCATATTCATTAAACTTTTCTGATTCCGCTTTATCTAAATAATAAAATATTTCACTATCGGATAGGTCTATTGCAGTTATACTACCTTCATGACCTTCTTCTTTCAATTCATCATTTAGCTTTTTGATACCTTCTTTTTTTAATTCTCGGTATTCCTTTTTCAAATCTTCAATTTTTTCTTTTGAAAGAGATATAAATTTTTTATAGTATTTATCATCATTCTGATAAAATAAATCTTCTTTTAATTCTTTAATTTCAGAATTCAATTTATTAATACTTTTATCAGATTTATCTGATTTTAATAAATTTTTTCTTTTCTTTATCAATTTATCCAACTCTTTTCTAATGTCTTTAGATAAAAAAGATTCAAATGTCTTTAGATATTCCATTATCAGAAATTGTTTTTTATTTATATATTAATTTTTAATTCCAACAAATGCAAGTACAAATTCTTCACCAGCTATTTTTAAACCATTTCCTCTATGGTTACCATCTATTATTCTGTATGTTCCAAATTTTGGGTTTTTTGCTCCAACTACAAGAGGTGGATAGTATTTTGTCTTTTCAAATTTTTCAGCATATTCATCAGCAATTTCTTCATCTAATTCAAATTCATCTAAATCTATCTCACCAATCGGTAATTCCATTAATTTATAACTTGGATATTTTTCTATTCTTTCACCTAAATCACCATCTACAAAAGAGCTTCCATAATCTTGTGTCAAAGACCCAGAAACAACTAAATATTCAACATATTGATACACTATATCTTCTGGTAAAATATCACCGACTTTAGCACTATTTATTTTGTTAAGAATTTCAACATACCGTGATTTATCATAATTAAATCCTTCAAATATTTTTAAATGTTTCATATTCTGATTTATATTTTGTAATTTTTTATTGGTGTTTTCATTAATGTTCTGACTTTTTAAATCAAAATTACCATTGTTATTTGTTGCAGATTTTATTTGCTTTGAAGAAAAAACAGCAAATGAGGTTAGACCACCACCTTCTTTTGCTTCAATGCCATCATAACCCATTTCTTGTACCAGCTCTTTAAATTCTAAACTGTTTGTAATTTTAAATAAATTAACACCATTTGATTTTTTTAATATTTCTTTTAAGGTGTCGAAATCTATATTTGTTAATTCAGATAAGTGCTTTATACTATTGTCATTTGCAATACCATCTATAAAACCAACATATATTGGATTTTCTAATTTTAAATATACGCTAAACAGTTTACCTTTATAGTCAGTGAATGCATCTGCGTATCCTTTATATGTAGAAAACCATATGGGACTATTTTCATTAAATTTATTAAAAAGTTTATTTACAGAACTTCCATGATAAACAATTAGGGGGTTACCTTTTTTATCAACTACTTTTGAATTCTCAAACCACACCCAGAAATTCTTATTTAAATATTCTTTAAATTCGAATAAATATTTCATAAAAATATATCTATTAATAATTTATTGTTATATATAAAAATATTTTTTTCATAGTCTATATTTTATATATAGAGAAAAACATAATTTTTTATTATGATTAAGAATTATTTACAATTTTTAGTAGAAAACATTCAGACAAGCGGTGTAACTGGTCAAACTCAATCAGAAGAACCAGAAGTAGAAACACCTGCAAAAAAAGTTTCCGAAAAAGAAGAAGAAAAATTGAATAAATATAATGATATGATAGAATATACTTATCTTAAAGAAGATATCAATTTGGATAAGATAAAAGAATTATGTCAGATAGCCCAAGATAAAGGTTATTATTCTATTTGTATTCTACCATACTATGTACCAGAAGCTTATGCTTTTCTTGAAGAAGATGATGTTAAAATATCAACGGTGGTTAATTATCCAACTGGTGAAAATAATTCAGAAAAAAATATAAAAGAGGCTTTGGATACTATATCCGAAGGTGCTGATATAGTTAATTTTGTGATAGATTATAAAGTTTTAAAAGAAGCAAAAGTTCTGGAAAATATTTTAAGTTCAAATATCAAGAAAAACGAATTGACAAAAGAAGAAATAAAAGATGAACAGGAAACTATTCAAAGTATGTATGATAAGATTGAAATTAAGATAAAAGATGTCGCTGAAATTTGTACTAAAAACGGTGTAGTTTTAAGAGTTATTGTTGAGGCTGGTGAATTAACAACAGATGAGTTAAAAAAGGCTTGTGAATTATGTGATGTAGGTGGTGCAGAATGCGTAATGACATCTACTGGTAATATGAAAGGTGCTGATTTAACTAAAGTGAAATATATGAGAGAAATTCTTCCAGAACATATTAAAATTGTTGTAAGTGGTGGTATAAGAAACATATCCCAAGTTGAAGAATTTTATGATTATGTAGATTTAATTGCTACCAGTACGATTTTAAAATAAAATACTACATGATGAAAAAGGTTAATAATTTTATAAATTTTTTAAAAGAAGATATTACCGAAAAAATACATATTTATTTTTTCCATCCTAAATTAACATATGGTAGTAGGACTGAAGAACAATCAATAGAACTCATTAATATTTATTTTGATAATCCAGTTGTATATAATATACAGGAACAGCATACAAATTTTTTCGATAATATTGATGAAATTAATAATATAGTAGTACTACCATATCCAAGTGGTATGATATCCCCAAGAACTTATAAGAGATTGCAATTCGCATTTGACAGACTATTAAATATTTATTATTTACATCCACAGAAGTTCAAAATTATTAAAATAGAAGAATTAGATTTTTTCACTACTAAATTGATGTCTCACGATGAATGGAAAGTAAATGAAAATAGTCCTGACGATTATTTTAAAGAAACTGAAATAACAAAATAAAAGAAATAAATATGAAACAATTATTGAATTTTATTAATTTTATCAATGAAACCAACTCAGAAAGTGAATACAAATATAAAGTTGGTGATAAAGTCACTTTTATGGGTGATGATGGTGTGAAGTCTTTAGACACTGTTTTTGATGTGTGGGAAGGAAATGATGGTCAATATGTAGAATTAGACCAGAATGAAATTGTACTTTCACCCAAGGAAAGAGAACAACTTGGATTTAAATTAAGAAATTAAAAAAAAAATAATAAAGATGGAAACTAAATTTGGAAATTTTTTGAATGAAAAAAATAAAATAGAAAAGACAAAATCTGGTTGGACAGGTGAGAAAACTATTACTATTACAGTAACGGGTGAAGAAATTAAAAACTCCACCGATGCTGAAAAATACTTAAATAAACCAGACCAAAAAAAGATATGGAAAGGTAACTCATTTGTTATTTTAAAAACCGAGGACGATATTAGATATAAATATACTAATGAAAAGGGGAAATTAATTTCCAATGGTCGAATAATGTAATTATTTTTTGAAAAAATTAATATATAGTTAAGTATGACATTTCCCCACGCATGTTATACATTTCCATTTCGAACGGGGGCTTCTCAGGAAGCCCCTTTTTTATAAACATTTTTCTCATATTAGACTATAACATACAATGATTATAAAAGAAATAAGATTCAAAAATTTTAAGTCTTACGGAAATAAACAACAGGTTGTTAAGTTTTCTGAGAAGCCAGAACTAATTCTATTACAAGGTAGAACTGGTGCTGGTAAGTCGTCTATTTTAGAATCGATAGATTTGGCTATTTATTCCAAAGTAAGAGGGAAAAATAAAAAGTCAATTCCTCTTATCGATTTACCAAACAGAAGAAATAAGAATCTTGAAGTTATTGTTGATTTTATTAACAACAACGAACAGAAAATAAATATCCAACGAAATGTCAACCCCAATGCATTTGATGTTAAATTAAACGACAAGCCATATACAGAACGATTTAAGACCCTAACTGATGATGATAGAGATAAACTTATAGGGTTCAACTACGATACGTTTAAATCATTTATATCGATGAGTATAAATGATTTCTTAAATTTTATTCAATTACAATCAGTTGATAAGAAAAATCTATTGAATAAAATATTCAATCTTGAAAAATTAGATTCATATTTATCTATTACAAAGGATTTACTTAAAAATTTATTGAAAAAAATTGAAGCTCTAACAGATGAAATATTAAACAATAATAATCTAATAGAAGAATATTCATCCACTATTGAAATAATTTATGCACAAGTGTCCACTTCTAAACAGGAAAAAATGGTTGCATTGATTAAAGATGGTCAGGAAAAATCGGAAAAACGTAAACATATAAAAGAAGAAGTTAGAAAAATTGATATCGAATATTCCACGATAAGTGAAAAATTACAAGAACTAAAAAATAAAATAAAAATATTAAAAGAAGAAATATCGGCCTTAACAAATGATAATTCACTTCTTGATGAAAAAATAAAAGTATTTGAATCTGGAAATTGTCCTTTATGTAATACTAAGTTAAAAGACCATTCACACATAGAACAATTAACTGTTTATTATAAAACTAAAGAATCAAACAATAAAAGAGTTGAATACCTCAACGAAGAAATAAATAAGGTTAACCGTGAAGGTAGAGAAACTGAGGTTTCTTATAATGTTGTTATCAGAAAACGTAATAATTATGCGGAATTGAATAATAAATTAAAGTTGGAACTTGAAAATATAAAAAAAGAATATCTGTCAGCAGAAAAATCTGATACTAATAATATCACAGCCGACAGTTTACAGAATAAAATCACAGAACTAAAAAATAAAAATATTATTTTAACTACTGAATTGGACAAGTCCAATAAGAAAAAAGATGATTATGAAAAATTAATAAATCTATTCGATGATACTGGAATAAGGAAAAGTATTATTAGAAGTTTGGTCAAACCTATAAATCAATATATTGATGAATTTTTAAATGAAATTGATTTTAAATACAGGGCAGTATTGAATGACGATTTCAACGCCACTGTTTATGAGTTTGGCATCACTAAAATCAATCCAGAAGTATTATCGAATGGTGAAATGAAAATTATAAATATTATAATAGCATTTTCTTATATTAAGATGATAAGAAGTATGAAATCTATTAACATTTTGTTCTTAGACGAAATATTTGTATCTATTGACACTGAATACATATCAATGCTTATTAAATTACTGAAAAAGTTATCGATAGACCTTAATACGAATGTCATAACTATGCATCACGGTATTTTAGATGTTGATACTAACAATTTTGACCGAGTTATTAAAGTAATAAACACACAATTTTCCGATATTAAAACAAATGAAGACGATAGAATTGATATTAAGCAAGATGAATATCTTGTACCATAGTGTATTTTTTGTTGAAATAGGTGCAAGTGATGGTATATATAATGATATTTTATACCCATACATAACAAAACATGATTGGGAAGGTGTATTAATAGAACCAAATCAGGATATGTTTTTAAAGCTTATTGACAACTATACTGGTTATTATAAATTATATTTTGAGAATGTTGCCATTTCTAAGAATTATGGTACACAGGAATTGTTTAAAGTTTCAACTGTCACTAAAGAAATAACCAAACACATTTCATCATTAGATAAGATTAATTTAATAAGACATAGAATATCTGAAGATAATATTGTATCGACACCAGTTGAATGTGTACCATATGAACATATTATAAAAAAATATTTTATTAATAAATATGATATTTTATATTTAAACACCGAGGGTTATAATAGAATAATTTTATCTCAGGTCGTTCGTTGTAACCCAATCCCAAAAATTATAATTTTCGAAAATATTAGAAGCTTGGATGAAGAAGTTAAGGCAATTGAGGAATTATTATCCCGATATAATTACAATGTAATAAAAACAAAAACACATAATTATCATTATAGACATGAAAACAATTTCACTAATAGTAGCAACATCGAAGAATAACGTGATTGCTAAAAATGGAACGATTCCTTGGCATTGTTCAGAAGATATGAAGTTTTTCAGACGAATGACAACTGAAAATAGTATTCTTATGGGTAGAAAAACTTGGGATACGTTAGGAAAACCTCTTAAAAATAGAGAAAACATAGTTATAACAAGAAACTCAGATAGCATACATGGTGATGTTATTGTAGTCAATTCGTTAGAAAAGGCTTTTGAAAAGGCTACCCGTGATATTTTTGTAATTGGTGGGGGTGAGATATATAAACAAGCCATGCCATACGTGACAAGAATTTATCGTAGTTTAATCGATATAGATATATTAGATGGTGATGTTTTTTTCCCAGAGATAAATGAAAAAGAATTCGAGCTTATTAATTCAGAAATTATTCTTGATGAAATACCCTTTACTATTCAAACATGGCAAAGAATAAATTAAGTGATTATAGTTATTTTTCTGAAATTGTAGAATACATCAATAAATTAGAAGTTGGTGTATTAATTTTGAGAAAAGATTTGGTAAATTATTTTCCTTCACCAAGTTTAGATGTGTATAGACGGAGCTTAACATTATTGGGTGTTCTGGAAGATGTAATACGAGGTGAATACAGGAAGATTCATGATATACCACCATTTATTAACACTACAAATATATTAGAATACACCAAAGATGGTGTTTTGAAAAATAAATTGAAACGATATTATTTAGTTGAAGAACGAAAGAAAAAATTAAAAGAAATATTTGATTATTAAAACTTTTAGTATATTTGAACATATATTTAATTAAAACTTTTTAGTAATTTTGTATATATGATTAATGAATACATTTAAATCGTAAAACCGAAGATATTAGATATTTGCTGTGCGAAATCAGACAAAAAATTCGTTACGATTTAGGAGAATATATATTATTCTGCGAACATTATTCAGTCACAAATATAGATATAGATATAGATAAAAAAGAGTGATTGAAGATGTTCAAAAAAAGCAGGTAATATAATAGAATAAATGGTGTCCTTCGATTTAGATGTATTCTTCAAAAATAAATAGTTCAAAATGGAACAACACTTTTTTATTGGTTATGAGGGTGAAAACCTGACTTTATTTCGCAAGGATTTCAAATTTAAAAAAATTACCAATAAACAATTCGAAAAACACGGTTTAGATTTAGTTTACAGTGTTATAAATAATAATATAAATGTTCTGCTTAAAGTGTTCGAATGGAATATGTATCATGGTATATATAACTATTCGTTACCATTCGATTTTTTCCCAGTTAATATTGATTTTAATATAAATGACTTACCAAAATCTTTTATTATTAAAAGAAAACTTAGGGGGTTGGGGAGTTTTATTAAAATTAATAAACTTAGAGTTTCTATACAAACATCTAAATCATGTAAATTATCTTCGAATGTTTCTAATGTTGCGTTATCATCTAAATCAGAAATAGATAAAATATCATCTTTTTTTGATTATATGGGATTACCAGCAATTGATTACTATACTATAATCACATTTGTGGGTGGTTCTTATAATAATAAATATATTGCGTGTGATAGATTCTGTGAATTATACTTTACGTTATCAGAGAATGCTCGTAAACGATTGGCTTTAACGAATGATTATAAAACGGGTGGTTATACAGTTCAAGAACTTTATAATTTGTTATATCTTAGAATAAGAACCCCTATTGTTTTTAATAAATTATATCATGATAATCTTTCAGGACATTTATCAGAAAAAGAAGCTTTAAATCTATCATTATCTACATGGGAAAATAGTATTAAACCCTTGGTTCATTATATGGATAGTAGAAATAAATATGAAGATGATTCAGCTAAAAAATATGAATCATCTGATAAAATTTATTCAAATATAAATAATTATAATTATGATGTTATTGTTTTTTCTGGTATGAATGAAATGTCTGTTCTTACTTATAAAATAAATAATAATTATCTATATTTATCAAATGAATAGTATGGATATTTTGATTAAAAAGGTGTTTACTAATATTCATTCGAAGATTGATAAAGAAATGTTTTTTTTATCCATATATAAAATGTATGAATATTCAGACCAAGAAATCGATTTATTTTCTTTTGTTGGTATTAATGATAATATTTTAAATTCTTTATTGGATTTACCCATTATCGAAATAAAAGGTATATCACTTGTTGAATTTGAAGAAAAAATAGAATACCATCTTGTTAAAGTTGATGATTTAAAAATTAAATATGATGTTAATGCTTTAGATGCTGAAACGAGAGAATATTTCAACATATATAATACGGCATTAAATTCAATACTTTTTTTCTTTATTTTAAAAATTAATGATAAATATTATTTTTCAAGATTTAAGAAAAATTATTTTAATAACGCAGATATCGTTAGTTTACCAATAAAAGATTTTACTAAATTATATAGGAAAAATATTTTGGAATCTATTTTTGATGATTTATAATGTCACGGAGCAGGTATACAAATGAAGTAAGTGTGTCCCATTTCGCTGGAAGAAAGGGAAATCTGAAAGATAAACGTCAGTGTGCCAAGGTATCCAGAAAATTACCACTGGAAAGTGGATTTAAAAATATTAAACGAGCATTTAAATCATTGTTTTTAGATAAACATCCGATTGATATTAATAATTATAAAAAGAAATCAAGAAAATGAAAAATTTCTATCCAATATTAAAGCCAGACCCAGAACGCAGGGTGATAAATGGGGTTGAATATATTGTTGATTATTACCCTTGTAATTGTTCTTGTCATAGTACTGGAGCTATCCATATTATGGCATGTTGTAATGGTGGTTGGATTGAATCATTTAGAAAAGTTACTGAAGAACCAAATGACCTTGGTGAAATAAATGAATTGTAATAAAATAATTGAATTATGACAAACAAAAAATTAAAAGAGTTTATAAACAGTGACCTTCCAAATGATGGTCAATGGTGGGATGATTCAAATGCTGATGCATTTCATGAAGCATCTGAGACATTATTATCTAAAGGGTTATCGGCTGACGAGATAAAAGAAATATTTCAAAGTCTGTATAATGCTGTATCTGGTGAATTTGGTAATTAATAAAAATAAATATATGAATAATTTATACGAATTTTTAAAAAGCCAAGATAGTTCTACTCTTTTTTGGTATGGGGTGTTTATATTAGTATTAGTTGGTATAATTGTTTCTGGAATAGAAAGAATATTCAAGTATTATTTTAATAGTAAATATCCAAAAGATAAACAAAAAACCAAAGAAAAAATGGGGACTGGTGGACATGGTGGTGGAGTTTCTATGTGACCAATTGGTGTCTGTTAGATTGTCTCACAGTGATGGTAAACGAAATGTGTGGTTCAGAATTAAATCAATAGATTTTAATAAAAACCTATTCATTGGTGAACTGGAACGTTGTGAATGGGATTTCGAACGATATAAAAAAGGTCAACGAGTACAAATACCTATTAAAAAAATTCAGGCCGTCTTCGATGAAAAAGATGGCCTTGATTGGTGTTATTCTGATACTGTAACCAGATGTGATTGTAAAGGGTTATGTAGGAATAAATGATTAATTTAATTTATCGTACCATTCTTTCTTTTTATCTTCTGGCATTGCATACCATTCTGATTCAGCTTCATGCCAGAGTGCTTCTGTTTTACCTGTATTTTTAATCCCAGTTATTTCTAATTGTTGTTTTAATGGTAATTGTGCGAACCAAACTTCTAAGTCCGTACTTTCGTTCGTATCTTGATAGGATTCAAATGTTTTTAAATGTTTCATGTTTATTTATTTATTTTTTATGATATAATTGTAATAGTAATATCTTTATCTCTTAAAATCATTTTTATTTCTTCATTATCCAGTAAATCTTTAAATATATTATCAGCAACTTCAAGATTCTGAAGCTGCCAGTTGTTACCTGAATTACTGGTAAAATAAATATAGGTCTTATCACCCTTTTTCAACTCCACTGTTTTATTAGTTAATCTATCATAAAAATTTCTAATGTCATCATGAACTGAATATAATTTTATTTCAGTCCATGTTGAACTTTCTCTTTTTTTAGATTGGAAAACAATAAATTCTGGTTTATCCAAATTACTTTTATCTTGTTCGTGTATCAAAAAAAATTTGACATCTAAAATGTTTTCCAAAAAAGTTTCCATATCCTCAGTTTCTTCCATTGTTGACTTTTTCAATTTCTTAGAAACTAACTTTTTATTGAATGTCGGTGAATTATATAATTTTTCAATTATCATATTACGAGGGAATTTTTCTGGATTCAACTCAAATGTACTATATAAATCTTCTTCTTTAGCTTGAATAGATTTTAATAACGATTCTGAATCAGTCACAATAGATTCTAATATATTAACATCAGCAGCCAATTCTACAAATTCTTCAACTGATTCAGACACAAAATCTATATAATTATTTAGGTATTTCATGTATCTATATATTAAAACAAAGACATTTATTTTTAATATAAAAAGAAAACATTTTATATGAAATATTTATCAATAGACACTGAGTTTACTTCTTTGGAATTAGAGGAAGCTCAATTATTAGAAATTGGAATCATCTTAGAAGATACAACTAAAAAATTATCTTATGAAGAATGTCCAAAGTTTCATTGTTTAATTAACTACAAAACAATTATTGGGTCACCAGCAGCATTAAGTATGAATGCTAATATACTAAAAGTTTTAGCTGGTTTAGAACGAGCAGAAAATGTAAATGATTATCGTAAAGAACACGATATCTTAAACGATTATGAAATAGCAGGGAAAATGTGGGAATTTTTGTTTTTAAACAATTACCCATTATCTAAAAATATGGAATTGCTTAATTTACAGTATATTAAAAGAGTTGAGGATAAAATGATTCCCGATATAAACCAAAAAGGAATACCACCTTTCAATTTAATATTGGCTGGTAAGAATTTATTCTCAAAAGATATTCCATTATTAAAGAAATTACCACAGTGGAATAAATTTATGAATATTTCACATAGAGCAATAGACCCAGCGTTATATTTTATTGATTGGAAGAATGATATGGAAGTCCCATCTTTATCGAGATGTAAAGAAAGAGCTAAAATTGAAGGTGAAGTAAAACATAATGCACTTTCTGATGCATGGGATATTATTTCTTTACTTAGAACCCGATACTAAAAATATATAAATAAAAACAAAGAATAATTTTATGGGTTTATTAAAAAATTTCGATTTACGTACTAAGATTAACATTTTTAATGTATCACAAACCAGTGTAGATAATGAATATACATTAATTGCTATGGATTTCAATCGTCTACCAAATTGTTATAATATACTTCACGAAATTTATTCAGCAAATTTCTGGGCGTATTTAAATGAGACATATAAAATAACAAATGAAAATGTTCATATATCAACAGATTTCACAGTCGATTTAAAAAACAGAGAACAGAAGACACACAGATATTTAATATATCTGGAAACTGAAGGTGTGTATTTATCATTCTTTGATGAAGAAAAAAATTTAGATGATAACGATTTCTTAGAATTAGTAGCAGAATCGGAAAAAAGTAATAAAATAAATTCATTAAAAATTTATTATACTAATACAAATACAAAATTTGTAACTGAAACTTTAATACCCGAAATTAAAAAATTGATTCACTTCCCAAGTATTAAGAATCAATTTTTTATTATATCAATAAACAGTATGGGTGGATATGAACTGAGAGGTTCATATATTAGAAAAATAGATGTTGATTTGGATTTAAATTATGGTGAAGGATTTTCTAAGAAACACAAGAAGATAGTTGATGATATGAGAAAATCTTCTAAAGGTCTTTATTTATTTCATGGTGATTCAGGTGTTGGTAAGACTACATATATTCGTAGAATAATATCAGAATTAAGTGAAGATAAAACATTCATTTATATACCTTCATATCTTATGTACGAATTAGCAAACCCAGATTTAATTTCATTTATATCTCAATTTAAAGATTCTATATTAATTCTGGAAGATGCTGAAAATGTTCTTGGATTAAGTCAACAGGATAGAAATCAGGCCGTTTCTAATATACTTAATATGAGTGATGGTTTACTTAATGATGCCATAGATATTCAAATAATAGCAACCTTCAATGTGGCTAAAAAAATTATAGATGAGGCTTTAACAAGAAAAGGAAGATTAAGAGTAAATCATATGTTTAGAAAATTAACACCCAAGGAAGCCAGTTTAGTAGCTGAAAAAAATAATATAATTATGGAATTTAAAAAAGATGTTTCTCTTGCTGAAATATTCAATTCGGAATCAACTGATTTAGTTGAAGCCAACGAATTAAACAAAAGTAGCATCGAACCTATTGGATTTAAAAAGAGTAATGGACAGTAAAAAGCACATAATAGATGTTATATTATCGGTTTTTGAACACTTGGAAGATGATATAAAAATAGATTACGATACATGGTATAATATTCGTAAGGAATTATTAGCCCATGTGTCGGTGTCATCATATCAGATTTCTGATTATAAAGAAACTCGAAAAACAAAATATTTTGATTTCATTTATGATAAATTTTTACAGACTATATCCAATATGGAAGTTGTGAATGATAAAAAAAATATTGTTTACTTAAATAAGGTTTATGAGAATAGAATAGTTAATTCTAATAAAATGGATATTGATTTATTATATCCAAACATATTAAATACATTTTGGTTAAATGATAAAATAATTTTTGATGATGAATGTTTTGGTATTATAATACACAATATATTAGAACATATTGATTATTTACAAAAGTCGGATAATTTCAAATTAATCAAAGATTTTATAAACTATCTATTTGTTCTTTATTATAATAAGAAAATTAATATATACCAGTGTGACTTTAATGGTTTAAATGTGTTAAATCTTTATAACCAATACATTTATAAAGCTTTAATAGAATATTTTGGCGATTTTTTGGTTTTTTATAAAACTGATTGTCTGATATTCGCAAATGTTAAAAAAAGAGAATTTGAATCAATTAGTATCGAAAAATATTTCGAAACAAATATAGGCAGTTTCTTCAAATTTAATATTGATATGGATATTGATGCTTTGTTTGTGGATGAAAATAGATATATGATAATAGACAATGGGAGTGTTTCTTATAAAGGGTTTAGACGAATAAATATTTCAGATGAAAAGAGTATAAAGAATTTGTCTCGAATGGCTAAAATTAAAAACATACTGTAAAAAATAAAAATATAAAATGTCAACAAAAAGGGGATTTTTATCACATGATGAGTTTTTAAGACTTGAAAAAAATACACTGCGCCAAAGTTATGGTGAGAGATTTGGTGCTGCTCAAAAATTGTTGTATTATTTTTCATGGTTTGGTAATAGTATATCCGTGTTTTTAGCTTACTTTTTTGTACGTGAGTTATTCATGGGTATTGTTACGGCTGGAAGTGGAATGTTATTAATGAGTTTTTTAGTTGTTGTATTTCTATCATTTTTTGAATTATTAAAAAGATATATATTCAGACAGTTTTCAATCGATTTAATTCAATCACGAACTGATGATGAGAAAAAAACAAGTTCTATATTAGTAGTTGGAGTATTTGCTGTAATTATTATTTCTTTTTATTTATCACTAAATGGGGCGCAAGAATTTATAAATAGAGAAAAAACCGTGACAACACAAACCGAAGTCGTTGTCAACAATAAGGCTGACTCTATTAATGCTTATTATATGACAACTTATATTAATGCACTTCAGGAAGAAAATAAAAAGTTGACTGACCAAAATAATCAGTATGCTGAAATTTCAAAAGAAAAGTATGCTCGAATGTATGGTGACCTTATTAAACAAAATAATATAAAAATTGATAAAAATTTAGAAAATATAAGGTATTATGAAGACCAGCGAGATGTTAAAATTGCTGGTATAACACAAGCTGAACAAACAAAATTAGACTCTTTTAAATCGGAAAATAAATATAATGTTTTAATTTTTATATTGTTATCATTTATTATTGAATCGTTTATATTATTTGGTATATATTTCACACAGTTCTTTAATTGTAAGATACTGGCAGAATATCGAACTGAAGTGATGGATACACCAACATTTAAGAAATGGATGATGTATGATAAAATGATGGATATATTTTTTGAGGGGATGGATATTAACGATGAACTTCCAACAGCAGCAGCGATTCAAGAAATTGCAAAATTGAGTGATTTAAAATCTTCTAATTATGATTTGGAACGTTTCTTTAAAATGACTACTTACTTAAAAATTATTGAGCGTAGAGGTAATAAACGTTTACTGGCAATGAATCTTGATACAGCTAAAAAAATGTTAAGGGCGTATTATAAAATAAAATAATGAAAATGAAAATATCTGAATTACTAAATGTTTTTAAAAAATGGTCACCTATAATCGATGAATTGAATAGTGACCCAGAGATAGATGTTGAAAAATTAACAAAAAAAGAAAAAATGTGTTTATACGCACACTATCATGATATATCAGAAAGTGTAGGTGGTGGTATGACCACGTTTGACCAACTATCAGATGAGAGTAGACTAAATTCAACAACACTTCCAGTGTCATTGAAAATTCTTAAAGAAATAAATAATTTTAAAAATATAATTATAGTCAATGCTCCATTATACTCATACTATGATAAGAATATTAGAGCTGGTAATATTTACTTTACCCGACAATTATCAGAAATATTAAGAGACCCAGACGAATCGTTTAAAGACAAAAATACTAATTTTTCTTTAGAGGATTTAGATGGAATAGAAAAATATATCTGCTCGATTACTGCTGAATATATAAATAAACTTGTTGAAGAAAATGAAAATAAAAAAATATTTTTATATATAGTGGTACAAAACATTATGATTTTGGATAATCAAAAACTTTGTTGGACTACTCGATTAGCTGTGGAATAAAAATAAAAATAATTTTATTGAAAAAAGAGGCCAAAAGCCTCTTTTTCATTTTATGTTTATTTATATATAAAATTAAAAATTTATTATGAAAAACACGGTTGTTTGTTCTTGCGGTGAAGTATTATATATGCCAGATACTTGTGACTGTATGATATGTAATGTTTGTAATACTGTTATAATTAACACAAATAAAAATTAATTCTTATTTATGAAAAAGGCATTAGTAGTGTCGGGGGGCGGTAGTCGTGGAGCATTTGGTGGTGGTTTGGTCGAAAATTTAATGAAACTAAAAAACAAAGAATGGGAAATTTTTATTGGAACATCTACTGGTAGTTTATTAGTCCCACTTATCTCTATTAAATCAATTGACAAATTAAAAGAAAAATATACAAATGTTTCAAATAAAGATATTTTTAATATCAGGCCATTTAAACAAAATGGAAAAGTTAGAATATTTAATCTTTTAATGCGTGTAATTACAGGGAAAACCTCAATAGGGCAAGGAAAAAATTTAAGAAAAAATATTGAAAATATTTTCACCAAAGAAGATTATAATAAATCTATTGAAATGAATAAACTAATCAATATTACAGTTGGTAACGTGACCACCGCTAATTCAGAATATAAATCTCAAAAAGAATGTAATTATGAAGATTTCTGCGATTGGATGTTAGCTTCTTGTTCTGTACCTATTGCATTTGAAGTATTTAAAAAAAATGGTTTTGAATATTTAGACGGTGGAATTTTTGATAATGTCCCCATACAAAGAGCCATAGATTTGGGAGCTGAAGAAATAGATGTTGTTATTTTATCTGAAAAAAATAAGGATATGTCTAAATGGAAATCTAAAAATATTTTTAATGTTATGTTTAGAATTTTAGATATATTATCATTGGGTGTTACACGAGATGATGTACACTTAGGAAAAATAGAAGGAGAACTTAAAAATATAAATATAAATTATTATTATCTTCCAGATAATTTTAATGTGGGTGCTGGTACAGTTGTTTTTGACCCAGTTATGATGAAAAAATGGTGGGAAATGGGTTATAATTTTGATTTGAAAGAAGACGGTAGTAAAAAATCTCTTTCTGAATTGAATAGTGAAAATGCTGTTATCAAATATAATTTAAAGAAGAATGATACTGGTAAATATGATATAAGGAAAAAATGGTTTAAATAATATAGAAAAATTGATATTTAATATATACCTAAAATAAAAATATAAAATGAACAGAATTGTTAAAACATTTGATTTATTTATTAATGAAGAAAAATGGACAGCAGATGTTGAACCTAAAAAAGGTAAAATGCATAAAATTCTTGGTATCCCAGAAGATAAAAAGATAACTGATGTTTATACGTCTGGTAAAAAATTAGCATCCGATTTATTAAAAAAGGTGGGGGATAGAAAAGAAGCTACAAGTATGTTAGCGTTTGCAGCCAATATAGATAAGTCTGACAATGTATTAGACTCAGCATTAAAAACTATTCAAAATATTAAAGAAAAAGACGAAAAATAATTCGACCTTTTCACTTTTTTAAACTATACATATCACAAAGCTTTTGATATGAGTATATTTTCACCAGAATTTACCAGTACAAATCCAAATTGTAAAGGATATAAATATTGGACATCATGGGGATACGAATTCGATTGTGAATACGAATCTATTTTAACCTGTGAAGAATGTAAATATGGTCATGGTCGAAAAGACCCCAATGCTAAATGTAATGCCCCCTCATGATTAAATGTGATTATCAAATTCAATAAACTAAACGATAAATACCGATTTTATACCATTATAATATTTGACCCAGTTACTGGTGAAATAATTTTTAATAATGATTATAAATATTTGTACGTTAAAAATTCAGACGAAGATAACGATTTACAAATGGTTAAAAGTTATCATTTTGGTTGTGATATTATATATTATAAAAAACGCATAAATTCATCATTCTTAAAAGGTGTATATTATCCATTTGTATCATCTAACTTCTCACATAAGCCGTCAACTTTTTATAATACTACATCAGTCTTAGCAATACCAGCAACACTTGTTGATTATAAATTTATTGATAAGGTTATTGTACACGATGATTACAAATTAAGTACAAATGTTTTGATTAATGCTACTATTTCATTGTATGTGAATGATGATGAAGATAGGACTTGTCATGTTATAAAAACTATCGAATCAAAAAACAATTATACCGAACGAGGTTTACTCGTTAAGAAAGTATCTGAATATTTGTATTCAAAACATGGTCATTCATATGAAGTAAATAAATTATATGAAATAATAAGGTCAATACATGATAAAGAAATACAGAAAGAATTATCTATCTTAATAAGAGACCTTAAAATTAACGATATTTTAAGTTAATATTATATTTAATTTTTTATATTTTTATTTTTTAGATATATTTGTCTAATAATTAAAAATACTATGGATAAAAACACACTACTTACAATAAGAAGGAAAATAATTAAAAATTCTATATGGTCTGTTATATTTTTAATATCTTTTTATTATAGTAGTAATCATTTTACTACAATATGTTTATTTGTATTTTTTTTCATACAGTTGGCTTCTTTAATTGGCAATATTGTCGAATATTACTCCAATAAAAGATTACAAGAACTTAGAAATAATAAACAGTATCAATACAATAAAGAGTATTACCAGAAGTTTATTAAAGATATGTTTAATGATATGGAGAATAAATATAAATATCATTATCAACAACAAATATTAACACCTCGTACAAGAGATAACTTAGCCGAAGCATATCAATTATTTAAATTAAAACCTGAATGTACTATTGAAGATATTAAAAAAACTTATAGAAAATTTGCTACCATTTGGCATCCAGATAAATGGTCAATCGATACAGTAGAAAATCAAGAAATATCCAAAAGAAATTTTCAGAAGTTAAATGCTGCCTACGAAGTTTTTAAGAAGCATCGCAACTTTAATTAAATAAACCAGCTCCATTTCGAAAGCTGGTTTACAAACCAAAAATATACAATATGCGGATATTTAAAATATCACTCAACAAATATAATTATTTATTCTATATTAAATACACATTCAGTAAAAATTTATTTTCTTACTAAAATTGCACCGTTCATAACAAGATTCTCCATTATTTCATAGTTAGTTAAGCAATATTTATGGTGAACTAAAATAATAGTTGAATCTTTACTGTTCATCATAATAGATTCTATTAAATTTGAATAAGTAACAAATAATTTAAAAGATAATTCTGACATATTGTTAGAATCCAAATTAGCAGCTTTTAATTTGGTAATTGTGTATAATGACCCTTTAGATATATAAATAGAATCGGAACACGCCACTGGTTTTGGTGTACGATATTTTGCACTATCAAAAACCTGATAAAAATTATTAGAATCAATAGTTGAAATTTCATGGATATTTTGTTGAAAAAACCCACATGATACCATAAATGATAATGATATCAACGTAAAAATAATATAACCTAACTTTTTCATAATATAAAATTTAAAAAATATAAATATAAAATTAATCTTCATCTTCTTCATCCAGAAGCGGTTTATTATGTTTACCCTTTCTTTTATAATCCTTTGGCGTGGCGTGTGCTTTATGTACACTATTCCACCCCGTAGAATCTTCAAGCTCTGCTTCTCTTGAACCACGTCTATTAGCTTTTATATAATCTTCGAAGCTAAAAGTTTTTTTATTTTTAGACTTTTTAGACATTTTATTATTTTCTATATTTTAAATAGAATTTTTTAATAATTGGTAATTCAAACATATCTGTTACACCTTCAGGTGTATCACTGTCATAATGTTTTCTATCGTAATAATACCAATAATGCGAAGGTAGACCAATTTTTTCAAAATCAATTGGTTTATTCCCATACTCATTCACGTCTAATAACATCTCTGGTTCTACATCATTAAATGGGTCATAAAATAAACCATCACTTAATATCTCACCATTAATACCTGTTTCTTTTAAATAATCATATAGTTCTTCAGCAAAATTTGAACAATCACCCTGATTTATTATATCACATGAAACACCGTATTCATCGTTATATTTTTTTGTCATCAGCTTAACAGCATCAGATATAATTGGACTCTGGTTATTCTCATTAATAAAATTATTAAAAAATTTTATTTTCATTTTTAATCAATATCATTTATAAATAATTCTGGATATTTTTCATACATATACCAAAGAACATCATTATCCAAAACATTAGCTGAATTATTATAAAGTTCTTTATACCCTTTATGTAATTCAATTATTTCACATGCACTATAATTATATTTAAAAAAAATATTTTGCCAAGGAAAACCAGTCATTGCTTTATAATGATAAACGTCTGATAATTTAACCTTTTTCCCTGCTAATAGTTTCATTAAAATGTTAGAATCGTGTAATCCAATCAACAAACATTTTTGACATACCCATTTAAAGGGATTATTTCTTACAGTGTGTAATTGCCATGCGAATAGATGTCGTGCATACATTGGATAATGAACATCCGTAGCAAATTTCTTTTTTTTATTAGTTTCTACGTTTATCTCACCAACCTTTTCTTCAGGTGACACTTGTATTAAACCAGCCCATTTATATAAAAATTTATCATATAATACTGACCAAGGTGCTACAAATATCATATCGATGAAACAAAACATGATTGACCAGAATAAACTACCTTTTAAAGCTTGCATCCACATCCATGTATCTGGTGTGAGTTGGAATTTTTTGGATATTCTCCATTTTAATCCCTTTATGATTCGTTTCAAATCATCAATATCTCCATTAACTTTTAATCCACATAATGCTCCAGTTATTTGGTCTCGACTGACATCTTCTTCACCATAATTTGGATATCTATGGGCTTGAATGTATTTCTTTCCTTTATTATCAACCTCATCAGTAAAACAAGAAAGTATACCGTCTTTAAAACACTTATCACCATATGTAATGTATGCCCAACCAGTTCTCCACAATGCATCACCTTCACCACAACCACCAGAGTTATCCCATATATAACTATGACCTAACATCATATTATTTCGGATAAAATGATAATCCTTAGTATTATATTCTTTTTGAAGTGGGGTTTTATATCTCATAATAATATTTTTATTATATATATTTTTATTTTAAACCCAACTTCTTCACTTATTAACCGCAAAATTTGCGGTGAATAACATCAATATTCACCGCAGACTCAAATGGTATTAAATCCTGACCATATTCTGCGTATACCCCATAATGTTGTTCTTTTAAATCAACCATCACAACTTCACTTTCATATACCTTATTTGATAGTCTGCCACAATTATCAGGCATCGTCCATTGTATACAATCACCGACCTTTGCGATTTTTTTATTATTTTTCTTTTTAAATATTTTAAAAAGATATCTAATACTAAATAACATTATGAAAAATTTTTTAATAGTAAAAAAAATAGCACTATACGTCAGATAACTGAAGTATAGTGCTGAAAATAAGCCAAATAAAAATCCAAATAATATTAATTTCATAATTTATAATACCATATGTTCAAACCAAGTGTTCAATCTTGGAAGCCATTTAATAAATCCTAAAAATAAGGCTGTAAATGAAAAAACATATGCACAGGCTTCAGTATAAGCAGGGAGAAAACTATTTATTAATATTAATGCAATGCTAAATACTAAAATTAATAATCCAAAAAATATATGCTTTCTTTTCACTTTATGATTATTATTTTTTATTTCCCGTTTTAGGGTTGTCATTTTTGGGTTTTCTATCCACATCACGAACGTTCTTTTTCCATTCGTCTTTCGGGCAGTAGTTGTAACCCATGTTTAAATAATTCTTAACTTTTTCTTCTGTAACTCTGATAATTTCATCGTTTTTCTTTAATGTTTTCATAAAAACTCCATTATTTTTATTCTTATAGAATGAAAAAATAAAAAAGTTTTAATTATTTAGAAAGGTTTTATACATTTTAAAAAATGTCCTTTGCTCATCTCATTGGCATGAGTCCAGAATATATCTGCTACATATTCACCTTTTAAAAAATATACCTTTTCAATAGTGGCCTCTTTAAAGAACTGTTCGTTGTTTCCTATATCACCAGTTTTTTGCCAAGTTTTATAATCGAAAACTAAACATTTATCACCATCTTTCCAATTCGGTCTCATATTATAATTAAATTATTCTTTTCTACTTTTTTGGTTATCCAATGTTCATCCTTTTCATTCAATGTGTTTCGGAATTCTGGCCGAACATATTTGGCGACAGATTTTCGGAAATTGATATAATCAAATTCATCCGAAAGTCTTATAACATATCCCTCATTTTCTTTTTCATATGGAGAAAAGGCAGCTATAATCTTTTCTTTATCATATATACCATCATAAAACACAGGAACTGTTTCTAAATCTAAAATAGAAGCGTATTGAACAGTTTCTTCCCATGACAAGCACTTATTATCAATCCAGAAAGAAAACATGTAGAAATAGCTTTTAAGAATATTATATCGAACTGTATGAACTGCATATAAGTTTTCTCCACATATTCGCATATTATCATCCAGTAGATAAGACACTT